>Ga0316206_1001617_pt1 | contig 18825 bp, 17 predicted proteins | sample 6monthpyrite_MG_FD_204942 | JGI IMG/M metagenome (GOLD analysis project Ga0316206, IMG submission 204942) | Microbial mat bacterial communities from mineral coupon in-situ incubated in ocean water Damariscotta River, Maine, United States -... | ecosystem: Environmental > Aquatic > Marine >... | reverse complement strand
AATGGCAAAAATTTGTGCTTCGGTAAATCGTTTATTTTTCATTATCATTCTCCGTTGGGTTTAGTTTAACGGAAAACTCTATTGAAATGATTCTGATTTTAAGGGAGGGTTACAAGTGTATTAATGCGTTTTAGCATTTTTTTATCGGTATTTTGCCAATATAAATAACTTTTCCAAGCATCAGTTGAAAAAGTTAATTTCATTCATTGAGCTCTCTAACTGTTCCATTTCCAGATTCTAATTCTGAGATAGACTCTAGTAATTTTCTTGCGTTAGCTGGAGATCTAAGTAAATATGTTGTTTCTTCCATAGCTTGGTAGTCTTCTAAAGACATCATTACTACGGGAGCCGAACTTTTTCGGGTAATAATTACGGGAGCATGGTCATTACAAACTTGTGCCATTGTGTTGGCTAGATTTGCACGAGCAGCGGTATAACTAATAGCATCCATTATGTTACTCCAAATTGTTCTTGTACAGTTTGTGGTACAGTATAATTTAAGTGCACATAACAAGCAAATTACCAGTGACAAATAACCGTTGGCTTATGTCACTGTATTCCAATTTTAGCCAACAATATCTTGCCTGTTAACAGGTCGTTATCGATGCAAAATCTCATCTAAGTGCTGTTTGGAACTAGTTCCTAATGTTCGTTCTGTGGCAAAAGTTAGCGTTCATAAATATAACGTTAACGGGTAGCTATGAGCGGAACTTCGATGAATGCTGAAGTGACGTACAGTTATTCGCTCCTTACTGACAATCAGGACTTTAGAAATCCAGCATCTCAGAGCGGGAGAATGGTGATGAGAGAATTACTTTGAATGCTTTTTATTCGGTTTTTTCTTTGAACTCGCACAAGTCTTCGATGATACACGAACCACATTTTGGTTTACGTGCAACACAGGTATAACGACCATGTAAAATAAACCAGTGGTGTAAGTTGAACATAAACTCGGTTTTGTTTGGCGTGTTTTTAATGATGGCTTGTTCAGTTTGTTCTACGGTTTTACCTTTGGCATAACCCGTGCGGTTAGCTAGGCGTTGGATATGAGTATCTACCGCTAAAAAGTATTTACCTTCATTATCTTTTAACCAGCCAAAGGCGGTATTGAGTACTACATTAGCGGTTTTTCTACCAACGCCCGGTAGCGCTTCTAACGCGGCTCTATTTTCAGGTACTTCACCACCATGTAAATCAACCAACATCTGGCAGGTTTTAATAGTGTTTTCTGCTTTGGTATTGAATAAGCCGATGGTTTTTATGTACGACTTTAACTGTTCTAAGCCTAAGTCGAGTATTGCTTGTGGCGTATTGGCAACGGCATAGAGTTTTTCTGTTGCTTTATTGACACTGACATCGGTTGCTTGCGCTGATAATAACACTGCAATTAATAACTCAAACGGGGAGTTGAAGTTTAGCTCGGTGGTTGGCTTAGGGTTATTGTCTCTAAGCCGTTCCAGAATTTCTCGACGTTTGTGCTGATTCAAAAGATAACTCGGCAATAGTTAGTCAAAGTTACATTATGCAGAGGCATCAAAATTTACTCGTACACGCTCAATAGCTTGTTTAGCCACTTTAGGTTGGCGTTCAGCAAGTTTTTTATCAATTACATTTTTACCAGCAATTAAAAAGCCCATAGCGAAAAATGCGCCGGGTGGCAGAATGGCTAATAAAAAGTGACTATCAACATGAAAAACTTGAATTGATAAATTTTTAGCCCAATCACCTAATAATAAATCAGCACCGTTAAACAAGGTTCCTTGGCCTAATAATTCTCTAATAGTACCTAATACTAATAATACTAAAGTAAAACCAGTACCCATCATTAAGCCATCAAAACACGCTTGTGGTACGGGGTTTTTGGAGGCATAAGCTTCGGCGCGACCAATAATGGCGCAGTTAGTCACAATCAATGGTAAGAAGATACCTAATGATTGGTATAAACCATAAGTATAGGCGTTCATTAGCATTTGCACGCAAGTTACAAAAGCAGCAATGATCATCACAAATACAGGAATACGGATCTCTTTAGGTACCCATTGTCTAATTAATGAAATGGTTGTATTAGAGCAAACTAATACAAACAGCGTGGCTAAACCAAGCCCGAGGGCGTTAGTAATGGTAGCTGTCACCGCAAGTAATGGACAAAGGCCAAGCAGTTGAACTAAACCTGGATTATTTTTCCATAGGCCTTGGCGTGCTAGTTCTTTAAATTCGGGATTCATGTGTGCTTCTCATTTCGGCAAAAATGTGTGCTGTTGAATATGTCAGCTTGATGCTTATTAAAATATAATACGGTATTTTTTACAGCTTTTACTACTGCTCTTGGAGTAATTGTAGCACCGGTGAACTGATCGAACATCCCGCCATCTTTGGCAACAGCAAATTGACTATCTTGCTTGCCGTGTACAACCTTTCCAACAAATGAGCGGATCCATGAGCTTTTACGTATTTCAATTTTATCACCTAAGCCCGGCGTTTCTTGATGCTTTAGGGCACGAACCCCACTAATTGAACCATTAGCATTAATAGCAACCAATAATTCAATATTACCACTATAACCATCAGGAGCTATGGTAGTAATTGCTGCAGCAACGGGTTGGCCTTTTAAGGTTGCCAAATAAACTTTTTGAGGATCATTCGTGCCGAGTGCGGGATCGCTAACCACCACGCAATCATGATACATGTCATTGTCTAACCGTTTAGGATTAATAATGGCGTGTAGGGTGGTGAGCAACTGTTGCTGATGTTGCACTTCAATAGTGTTTTTGGTCAATTCATTAACTAAGCCAGTAATCGCTGTGCAAATAATAGCAAACGCTGCGAGTATTTGAGCATTTTTCTTGATTGATAAAAACATTATTTGTGCTCCACGTTATGGCCATAGGTGCGAGGACGCGTGTATTGATCAACCAAGGGTGACATCATGTTACACAGTAATACGGTAAATGCTACTGCATCAGGATAACCGCCATGTTTACGAATTATATATACTAGGAAACCTGCTACTAAGCCAATGATAATACGTGCTTTAGGTGTAGTTGCACCAGATACAGGATCAGTTAAAATAAAAAATGCACCGAGCATAGTTGCACCGCTGAACCAATGAAATAAGGTTGATGCGCTACTGTCTGGACTCATTAAAAAAGCGATGAGCGAGCACAAAAACAGACTGGCAAGAAAACTAAGCGGTGTACGCCAGTCAATCGCTTTTTTAACAATTAACACTAGGCCACCGAGTAGAAAACCAGCATTTACCCATTCCCAGCCCAACGCAAAATGTTCGCCAAACACTGGATTTTTTTGAATCTCGGTTAACGTTAAACCTAATTTTAAATTGGTTTTTAAGGTGTCGAGAGGGGTCGCCATGGTAAACCCATCAGCAGTACTACGCAGTTGTTCGAGAGAATAACCGTCAAGAGTGAAACCAGTAAAAATTGTGGCAGCAGAGTTTGCAAAATCAAGATGGTGACTCATTAATTGGAACGGAGGCAACCATGCAGTCATTTGTACTGGAAACGACACTAATAATAATACATAGCCTGCCATTGCAGGATTAAAGGGATTATGACCTAGTCCACCGTACAATTGTTTCACCACTAAAATAGCAAAAAAGGTACCGATCACTACTACCCACCAAGGAGCAAGGGAGGGAATACTGGCACCAAGTAACATGGCCGTTAATATGGCACTACCGTCAAATAATTGTGCGGTAATGTTTTTGTTTCGCAATGATAAAACAATAAATTCAGTGATTAATGCGGTCCCAATGGCTAGCATTATTTGGATAAAGTTACCATATCCGAAAAAATAGCCTTGAGCGATAAGTCCTGGCAACATGGCATACATAACTAACCGCATAAGGGCAGATGTTTGCTGTTGAGTATGATTATGCGGCGAACTTGCGATAAAAAAAGCCATAATTTATTGTTTCTCAGTTTGCTGTTTTTTAGCTTTCGCTTTAGCGATTGCGGCGGCAATTCGTTGCGCTCTATCGTCAGCATGTTGCTTGTTACTAGCTATTGAAGTTGTTACCGCGTCTGCTGGTTCGGTAAGCGGTGATTGTGTGGTTTCTGCTTTTTGCTTTGCTTTACCAATAACCAGTTTAATTTTTTCTTCTCGCGATAATGTAGCAGCTACTGCATCAACTGTGTTTGGTTGAACGGTATGGTGAGCTTCAGCTGTGGTTTCACTGTTTGAATCTGTTTGTAATTTGCTATCTTGGGATGGATTGTTTGATTTAGTGTTTTTGGGTTCATTTTCAATTTTTTCAAGTATTTCAGGTGCTTGTTCTGTTTGTGATTGTTTCGCTAAGCGTTTCGCTTTTGCTCGAGCAACCGCAGCGGCTACTTGACTTTGTTGTTGCTCGGCAATGGAATTTTCAGTATCAACAGCAATGGCATCATTCGTAGTTGAGGTATCTGTAGTTGCTTGTTTTTTGGCTTTTACTCTTGCTAAAGCGGCAGCCACCGCAGATTTAGCATTATCACCATCCGTGCTATTCATTTTTGCCCGGCGAGCTTCTGCGGCTTGTTGATGTTTTAATTCGCGTTGACGTTTGTCTTGCTCTAACCGCAGTTTTCTCGCTTCAAAACGGGTTTTAGCTTTTTCCGCTTTTAATTCTTGTAATTTTTGTTGTTTAATATCAACTTTAGCCACCCGATAATAATGCACTAATGGAATTTGGCTAGGACAAACATAAGCACAAGCACCACATTCTATGCAATCAAATAAATTGAGTTTTTCTAGTTGTGGTAAATCATTTGCTTTTGCTGACCATTGTAATTCTTGAGGTAACAATAGGCTAGGACACACCTCAGCACACTGACCACAACGAATACACTCCACTTCGTGATTACCACTTGGTATTTCTTGCTCGGTTGGTGCAATGATACAATTCGTTGTTTTAACGACCGGAATTTGGGTTGTCGGCAGACTAAAACCCATCATTGGGCCACCCATAATTAACTGATTATTATTTTCTGCTTGATAGCCACATTGATCGAGTAAATGCTGAATTGGCGTGCCAAGCAATGCCCAAACGTTTTGTGGTTTGTCTAATGCTTGGCCAGTAACAGTAACAATACGCTGAATTAATGGCACGTCATCAAGTACTGCGTTGGCAATGGCGAAACAGGTGGCAATGTTTTGCATAATAATACCGGCATGTACCGGTAACGTACCTTTAGCGATTTCTTTACCAGTCAAAATTTGGATCAGTTGTTTCTCACCGCCAGTTGGGTATTTTGTTGGTAACACACATAAATAACAATCAGCTAACTGTGCAGTTGCTTGCGTTAATGCTTGAATGGCTTCTGGTTTATTATCTTCAATGCCAATTAAAATATATTTTGCTTGTACAATTTGTTGTAGAATTTTTATCCCTTCAACAATCATACTACTGTGTTCACGCATTAATAAATCATCGGCGGTAATGTAAGGTTCACATTCTGCGGCATTAATAATTAAAAACTCGATTGGCGTTTGATGAGATATTTTAATATAGGTAGGAAAACCTGCACCGCCCATGCCAGCTATACCTGCCTCGGCAATGATGTCGAGAAGTTGTTCACGAGTTAATTGCAAAATATCTTCACGAATTATACGCTCACGCCACTTATCTAAGCCATCAGGCGTTAACCAAATACAAGGTTCTTGTGTGGCAGATGGGTGAGCAATCGGCGCTAATTTGATAGCTTTGATTGTTCCACTGGTAGGGGCATGAATAGGCACCGCCATAGGGTGTTGACTAGCCGTTAATGACTGACCTTTGAGTACATAATCGCCTGCCTTTACAATTAACTCGGCAGCAGCACCAATATGTTGTTGCAAAGGGATAATTAATTGAGCCGGTAATGGTAAATGGCGAATCGGCTTATGATTCGTTATAAATTTTTGCTCAGGCGGGTGAATGCCACCATGGAATTTCCAAAAATGTTTGCGGGTAATGCGTTCAACAACAGATTCCACTTAGCCCTCACTAATCCACATTAACAATAGATATTTGTTCAAGATCCCAACGCCAATGCTGAATACTGGGTTCAATTGGGATCATTTTGATACAATCGACGGGACAGGGTGCAACACATAGATCGCAACCGGTACATTCATCACTAATAATTGTATGCATTTGTTTCGCCGCTCCCATAATGGCATCAACCGGACAAGCTTGAATACATTTGGTACAGCCAATACAATCTTGTTCAATGATAAACGCCACTTTAGGTAAATTATTTGTTTCGTGGCTTTCATCAAGCGGTTGCACATCAACCCCCATTAAGTCGGCAATTTTTTTAATAGTTGCTTCACCACCGGGTGCACATTTGTTAATAGCCTCTCCATTGGCAACGGCTTCCGCATAAGGTTTACAGCCAGGATAACCACATTGACCACATTGAGTTTGTGGTAATAATTCATCAATTTGTATGGCGAGTGGATCACCTTCAACTTTGAATTTTACGCTGGCATAACCTAATAAGGCACCAAAAACTAGCGACATAAGGCCTAATACTGCAATGGCTAAAACAATACTCATCAAAATTTAACTAATCCAGTAAAGCCCATAAATGCTAACGACATTAACCCCGCAGTGATCATGGCAATTGCCGCGCCCTTAAAGGGTGATGGTACATCTGCGTTAACAATTTTTTCACGCATGGCGGAAAACAAAATGAGTACTAATGAAAAACCGAGCGCTGCACCAAAACCATAAATAATTGACTCAAAAAAGTTATGCTTTTGGTACAAATTTAATAACGCTACGCCAAGCACGGCACAGTTGGTGGTTATTAAAGGTAGAAAAATACCTAATAAGCGATATAAATTAGGACTGGTTTTATGTACGACCATTTCCGTAAATTGCACCACAACGGCAATCACTAAAATAAACGCCATGGTATTAAGATAATTGAGTGACAGTGGTAGTAAAATATACTGATTAACTAAATAACTGAGTAATGATGCTAAGGTCATTACAAAAGTAGTCGCTAAGGACATACCAATAGCGGTTTCGGTACGCGACGATACACCCATGAATGGGCATAAACCAAGAAACTTCACTAGTACAAAGTTATTGACCAGGACTGTACCAATTAAAAGTAGAAGATAGTCTGTCATCAGCATTAATGGGTTAATAAAATTGACAATATTATCGGGTTTTATTTGAAAATTAACAACCGAAGTTTTGTAGGGTTATTCAATTAATTACCGACAATGAATAAGAAATAAACAACCCTTAACTAGATTAGCTATTTATAGTGGTGCTGGTTTGCCAATGTAATAGCCTTGACAACCGTCGATAAATAACTTTTCAAGAGTATGTTTTTCTTCTAAGGTTTCAACACTTTCGGCTAATACATTGATACTCAAACGATGCGCTAAATCAACCATTAGGCGTAGAAAATATTGGTTATTTTTATCTTCATCTATATCTCGAGTATAGGTACTGTCCATTTTAATAAAATCAGGTTTTAGATCGCGGAAAAATTTAAATGAGGTAAGCCCCACCCCAAATCGTTCAACGGTGAGTCGAGCACCAGCACGATGGATCATGTCTATAAAACGTTTACTGCTTTTAATATTTTGCTGCAAACCATACTCGGTTATTTCGAACACTAATCTAGACGCAATACTCGCTTCACGCAGCAAACGGCGCTCTAACCAAATAACAAAATGGTTATCGTGAATTGAACGGGCACTTAAATTAATGCCAAAATGTTGTTCAACGGGCAAGTTTTTATGCGTGATTTCGTTAATTAACGTTTCAATAATTAATTTATCAATGGCAATAATCTTATCGAGTTTTTCTGCCATTGCAATTAGGGACGCGGTAGGTAACATTTCATCATTTGAATTAAGAAAACGCGCTAGAATTTCACCATAGACCTTGCTGGTGCGAGAGTTTGGATAAATAGGCTGTAACAGCAAACTGACACGTTGATTTTCAATGACATTTTCAATTTCTTGACGCCAATTTTGATTGCCGTAGGTGGCGCTACTGCTTTGTAAAATTTCATTATCTTTTTGGACAAACCAAGCGTTTAAATGTTGTGTTTGAGCAACACTAATACCAGTATCGGCTAGGGCCAATAACTCACCTAGTGGTGATTGTTGATCAAAACTGACTAGGCCAGTATAGGCAACGGAATCAAGATCAGAAGACTGTTGATATTCATTAAACTTACTGGTGAGCGTTTTTGCATAATTTTCACCATCGTTCAGGGTACTATTTGGCATAATTGTGGCGAAATCAGAACTATTTAACCGAAAAATTTCAGCACCTTGATAAGAGTGCAATACTGATTGCATAATTTCTGCAATACGGCAAATGTATCGATCACCTTCGTTATAGCCTCTAATTTGATTGATAGTTTGTAATTCAGAGCAACGGGTGATTAATAGTACACCAAATTTAACAGTTTGTTCTTTATGAACTTTATTTTCAAAAAATTGCACAAATCGACCACGATTATTAAGCTGGGTAAGTGCATCAACGTATGCTTGTTGTTCCAACTGCACCGATTCGGATTTTTGTTGTTCAAATAATTGCCGAATATTCACAATGCCTTTTTTAATATCTTGCAGCTGAACTGAATCATTGGGATTTTCTTGTACTTCGCCTGTTTCGGCAAAATGTTGTAATTGTTGTTTGATTTGTTCCTGCATGCTAGTTGAAAATAAGGTATAGCGACGAATGCTGGTAAAGGCTGCTAAAGCACTTAAAAACAAGCCACCGAAAAATAAAGTAATGAATAACTTTGCAACCAGCAAGTATTGGTCACTAAAGTTAAGTTGAAACATAATCCGAACATTTTTTTCATGTAACGTTAAATGAGTTGATGCTGGGGTGATCATTGGTAGCACAATACTGGGAGAAGTATCAGTATAATGGTAAAGGCTTTCACCATTATTGGTATCAACATTGAGCAAATTAAAATGGTTGGTATTTTTAACGGCTTTGATGAAATCATTGATAGATTGAAAATTTTGCGTAGATAAATTTTCGATGCTACTGATTTGAGCGGTTTGTTGTTGTTGTAAATTTGTGGCTAAAAATAGTGCACTGCTAACAAGCATGAATATATAAAATACCAAACCTAGAATGATATTTCGCACTAATAATTGTAGATATGTATGCATAAAGTCTCTCAATACTTCACCAAATTATTCCCACTTACGTCAATAGACAGGCTTAACGGGGGATTAACAGAGTTAAGTAAAGCGGTTAGTTGCAGACTTAAACACCCTAAGTCATAATTAGCTAACGCAGCATAAATCTGTTTAAACCCTGTTGTTTGAAATGCATATCTTGGCGTTGTTTGGGTATAAACTGCAATAAAAACAGCACTGTTATAACACGATTGTGTATATTATACTAATCACTTATCAGTTGTAACGACAACTGAAATTAATTATGCTGATTTTAGGTAAAATGGTTAATGTAAATTCACAGTAAAATGTTAATTAAACATGTGATAAGCATTGCTATCTGCGAACCCCATCGGTATAATCTTGGCAGAATTTTAACGAGGTCACACTGACAATATTTACTTAGCTGACTGTAGTTAAGTAGTTATTAACCTTGTTAACGTCTTTAAAATAACTATTTTATGGACGGGGGTCAGTGCGTAAGCCCCATTTTTAGGGGTTTTTTATTATCAATTTATTGGTAATAAGTTTACAGCTAGATCTTGTTACGCTGGGCTATAAGCCCTTTTTTTGTTTCTGGAGATTGGTATTGGCAAAATTTGAACAAAAATTAACTGATTTATTGCGTCCTGCTGTAGAGCAAACAGGTAAAGAACTGTTAGGCATTGAATATATAAGTGCAGGAAGAAACTCAATTTTACGGTTGTTTATTGATCATGTAGATGGCATAAACGTTGACGATTGTGCTGAGGTTAGTCGTCAAGTGGGTGCAATGTTAGACGTAGAAGACCCAATTAGTAGCGAATACAGTTTAGAGGTTTCGTCACCGGGCGTAGATCGTCCATTATTTAGTCACGCGCATTATCAAGCAGTGATTGGCGAAACCATTAATATAAAATTATCGATGCCATTAAATGGCCGCCGTAAGTTTAAAGGCGAATTGATTGCGGTAACTGAACAAGAATTAACGATGGTTGTTGATGGTATTGATTATGCAATTTTGCTGAGCAATATCGATAAAGGCAATCTTGTAGCAAAATTTGATTAAAATTTGAGTGAGGCAAGGTAGTATGAGTAAGGAAGTATTACTGGTAGTAGACGCAGTTTCGAATGAAAAAGCACTACCCCGAGAAAGTATTTTTCAAGCAATGGAAATGGCTTTAGAAACCGCCACCAAGAAAAAATATGAAGGCGATATTGAAGTTCGCGTATCAATTAATCGTAAAACAGGTGAGTTTGATACCTTTAGACGTTGGAAGATTACAGAAGACACTGGTGAACCGCTAGAAAATTCATGGGCTGAAATGAGCCTTGCGGCTGCACAGATTGATGATCCTGATGTTCAAGTAGGTGACTATATTGAAGATCAAATTGAGTCGGTTACTTTTGATAGGATCACCACTCAAACAGCAAAGCAAGTGATTGTACAAAAAGTACGTGAAGCTGAGCGTGCATTAGTGGTGGATGCTTATCAAGACCAAGTAGGTGAACTAATTACCGGTGTGGTGAAAAAAGCCAGCCGTGAAAGTGTTATTCTAGATTTAGGTAACAATGCTGAAGCGATTATTTACCGTGATGATATGTTACCGCGCGAAGTGTTTCGTCCGGGTGATAGAGTGCGTGGTTTATTATATGCGATTAAGCCAGAAGCGCGCGGTGCACAATTATTTGTGAGTCGTACAAAACCTGAAATGCTGATTGAATTGTTTCGTGTTGAAGTGCCTGAAATTGGCGAGGAAATGCTGGAAATCAAAGGCGCGGCGCGTGATCCGGGTTCTCGCGCAAAAATTTCAGTTAAAAGTAATGACAAACGTATTGACCCTGTTGGTGCTTGCGTAGGCATGCGCGGTTCTCGTGTACAAGCAGTATCGGGAGAATTAGGTGGAGAGCGTGTTGATATTGTGTTGTACGATGATAATCCTGCGCAATATGTCATTAACGCCATGGCTCCAGCTGAAGTTGCATCAATTATTGTTGATGAAGATACCCGTGCTATGGATATCGCGGTAGAAGAAGATAATTTAGCCATGGCTATTGGTCGCAGTGGCCAAAACATTCGTTTAGCAAGCCAATTAACCGGTTGGGAATTAAATGTAATGACCGTTGCTGATATGAATGAAAAACATCAGGCTGAAAATGACAAAGTATTAAATATATTCACTGAGCATTTAGATATCGATGAAGACTTTGCTACGGTATTAATGGAAGAAGGTTTTTCGTCATTAGAAGAAATTGCCTATGTGCCGGTTGCTGAGTTATTAGAAATTGACGGTTTTGATGAAGATTTGGTTGAAGAATTACGTGAACGAGCAAAAGCGGCGTTAACAACCAAAGCATTAGCAAGCGAAGAACAATTAGAAGGCACAGAGCCTGCTGACGATTTATTAAACTTAGCAGGTTTAGATAAACATTTAGCCTATGTTTTTGCGAGCAAAGGAATTGTTACGCTAGAAGATCTAGCTGAACAAGGTGTTGATGATATTGTTGGCATCGAAGAATTGAGTGAAACCAAAGCAGGCGAGTTAATTATGGCTGCGCGTAATGTTTGTTGGTTTAGTGAATAATAAAGATGCAGGGGATTAAAATAGATGGCAGAAGTAACAGTAGAACAACTTGCCGGTGAAATTGGAACACCTGTAGCCAAATTGGTGGGTCAACTAGCGGAAGCGGGTATTAATAAGCAGCTAGGCGAAACGATCACCCAACAAGAAAAAGAGAATTTATTAACGTTTTTAAAACAACATCACGGTGTTGATTCGTCCGTTAATCCAAATAAGATGACATTGAATCGTAAAAAGAAATCAACGTTAGTTCTTGGCTCAGGTAGCAAAGCAAAATCAGTACAAGTTGAAGTTCGTAAAAAACGCACCTATGTAAAACGTAGCGAATTGGAAGAGCAACAACTTGAGCAAGCAGAGCAAGAGCGTTTAATAGCTGAGCAACAAGCTGCAGCTGAACAAGCAAAAGCGGCTGAACAAGCGAAACAAGCGGCAGAAGAACGTGCACAGGAGCAAGCACGTCTTTCAGCTGAAGCGAAAGCAAGAGCTAAAGTAGAAGCAGACGAAAAAGCAAAATTAGCTGCTAAGGCGAAAGCGAAAGAAATTGAGCAAGCTAAAGCAAGTCATCCTCCGGTTGTTGAGTCTGATGAAGCAAAACAATTACGTATCAAACAAGAAGCAGAAGTTCGAGCTAAAGCAGAAGAAGAAGCCAAAAAATCTGCTGAAGCAGCTAAAAAATTAGCCGAAGAAAATGAAGCAAGATGGCAAGCACAAGAAGCTGAACGTAAAGCGAAAGAAGCAGAAATAGTTCATGTTACTTCGTCTAAATATGCGCAAGAAGCGGAAGATAAAATTGATACTGAAGATGAAAGTAGTCGCCGTCGTCGCACTAGTAAACGTAAAAGTAATCAAGCTGAAAAAATTGCAAAAGTTGGTAAAGGTAAAGCTCGTGGCAAACATACGCTTTCTGCCCCACAAAGTTTAAAGCATGGTTTCCAAAAACCAGTACAGGCAAAAATGCAAGAAATTCGGATTAGTGAAACTATTACTGTAGCTGAATTAGCTAATAAAATGTCAGTTAAAGGTGCTGCAGTAATTAAAGCGATGTTTAAAATGGGCGCTATGGCTACCATTAATCAAGTAATCGACCAAGAAACAGCGGCATTAGTGGCTGAAGAAATGGGACATAACGTAGTATTAGTTAAAGAAAATGCGCTAGAAGAATCAGTATTGCAAGATCGTGGTGTGTCAGGCGAATCGGTAACGCGTGCCCCAGTGGTAACTATTATGGGCCATGTTGATCACGGTAAAACGTCTTTACTTGATTATATTCGTGAAGCAAAAGTAGCGTCAGGTGAGGCAGGTGGTATTACTCAACACATTGGTGCTTACCATGTTGAAACAGGTCATGGCATGATCACTTTTCTTGATACCCCTGGTCATGCGGCGTTTACGGCAATGCGTTCACGTGGTGCTAAAGCAACGGATATCGTGGTTATTGTGGTTGCTGCTGATGACGGGGTGATGCCTCAAACAGTAGAAGCGATACAACATGCCAAAGCGGCTAATGCCCCTATTATTATTGCTGTTAATAAAATGGATAAAGAAGGCGCAGACCCAGATCGTGTAAAAAATGAGTTATCTCAACATGATATTATTGCTGAAGATTGGGGTGGAGACGTTCAATTTGTGCATGTGTCGGCAAAAACCGGTTTAGGTATTGAAGAATTATTAGATGCTATTTTAATACAATCTGAAGTATTAGAGTTATCTGCTGTTGTTGATACAATGGCAAGTGGTGTGGTAGTTGAATCACGCTTAGATAAAGGTCGAGGCCCAGTAGCAACTATTTTAGTGCAAGAAGGAACCTTAAAGCAGGGCGATATTGTGCTGTGTGGTTTAGAATATGGTCGAGTTCGTGCAATGCGTGATGAACTAGGTAAAAATGTTCAAACTGCAGGTCCATCAATTCCGGTAGAAATTATTGGCTTAAATGGCGTACCATCTGCTGGTGATGAAGCAACCGTGGTTAAAGATGAACGAAAAGCACGTGAAGTTGCCTTGTATCGCCAAGGTAAATTCCGTGAAGTTAAGTTGGCACGTCAACAAAAAGCTAAATTAGAGAACATGTTCTCAGATATGGAAGCCGGTGCAGTATCAGAAGTGAATGTGGTACTTAAATCTGATGTTCAAGGTTCACTAGAAGCGATTTCTGATTCACTAACTAAATTATCAACCAGTGAAGTTAAAGTTAATATAATTGGCTCTGGTGTTGGTGGTATCACTGAAACTGATGCTTCACTTGCTGCTGCGTCAAATGCAATCATCGTTGGTTTTAACGTTCGTGCTGATGCCTCTGCGCGTAAAGTGATAGAAACAGAAAGTATTGATCTTCGTTATTATAGCGTTATTTACAACCTATTAGATGAAGTTAAACAAGCCATGAGTGGTATGTTAGCACCTGAATTCAAACAACAAATTATTGGTTTAGCTGAAGTGCGTGATGTGTTTAAATCACCAAAACTTGGTGCTATTGCCGGTTGTTTAGTGATTGAAGGGGTGATCAAACGCAGTGCGCCAATTCGGGTATTACGTGATAACGTGGTTATTTATGAAGGCGAGTTAGAGTCGTTACGTCGTTTTAAAGATGATGTGAGTGACGTACGTAATGGTACTGAGTGTGGTATTGGTGTTAAGAACTATAATGATGTACGGGTAGGCGATCAAATAGAAGTATTTGAAACTATTCAAGTTGAACGTACGTTATAACTACACATTTGTTTTATTGTAAAGTGGAGGCGTATGCCTCCATTTTTAATTCAAAGCTTAATTGCTTTAATTAAGAGGTTTTTATGGCCAGAGAATTTGCCAGAACTGACCGTGTTGGTCAGCAAATCCAAAAAGAAATCGCGATGATTTTACAGCGAGAAGTAAAAGATCCAAGACTAAGTATGACCACTGTATCAGCCGTGGAAGTGACCCGTGATCTAGCGTATGCTAAAGTGTTTGTTACGTTTTTTTCTAATGAGCAAAGCACTATTGATGAATCCGTTAAAATTTTAAATGATGCATCTGGCTTTATTCGCTCGTTATTAGCTAAACAATTACGGGCACGCATTATGCCAAACTTACGTTTTGTGTATGATAAATCAATGGCGGAAGGGGTGCGTATGTCAACGTTAGTTGATCAAGCCATTGCCGATGATGAACAACGCCATCATCATGATCAACCTACTGAAAAACAGGATGATTAATGCATGGCAAAACAACGGAAAGGCCGTGCTGTTCATGGTATTGTATTATTAGATAAACCGTATGACATTTCATCTAATCATGCACTACAAGCGGTTAAACGCATTTATTTTGCTCAAAAAGCAGGACATACGGGAGCGCTTGATCCGTTAGCAACGGGAATGTTGCCTATTTGTTTGGGTGAAGCAACCAAATTTTCGCAATTTTTATTAGATACCGATAAAACTTATCAGGTAACCGCTAAATTAGGTGTTCGTACCACCACCAGTGATATTGCCGGTGAAGTAGTAGCACAGCGTCCCGTTCATGTTTCTGAACAACAGTTATTAGTTGCGTTAGATTCGTTCCGCGGCACAACAAAACAAACGCCGTCAATGTATTCAGCGTTAAAACATCAAGGTCAGCCCTTGTATAAATATGCACGCGAAGGTATTGAAATAGAGCGGGAAGCACGTGATATTACGGTGTTTCGATTAGCTTTATTACATTTTGAACACGATGAAGTGGAACTTGAGATCCATGTATCTAAAGGTACTTATATTCGTACTATTATTGATGATTTAGGTGAACTGCTCGGTTGTGGAGCCCATGTTGCACAATTACGACGTTTAACCGTAGGGCAATATCCAACGGATAAAATGGTTACACTTGAACAGTTGGAAGCCTTATTAGTGCAAGCACAACAACAACAAGTAGCAGGATCAGCGTATTTAGATCCATTATTGTTACCAATGAATACCGCGGTAGCAGACTTTCCATCAGTGTCGGTTGATAATATTTCAGCTAATTATTTACGCCATGGTAATCCAGTGCAAGTTTCGGGAGCACCGACAACTGGTTTAGTGCAAGTATTTGAAGGTGAACATCAGTTTATTGGTGTTGCGTGTATTAATGATGATGGTTTAGTCGCGCCGAAACGCATTATTGTACAATAAATGTGGAATTTAGTTGCTTTTACGGTAATGGTTGGTAGAATACCGCCTCTTCAAAGTCCATGCTGAATTAGTGTTTGGCTGGGTACGTTATAGATTTTTACACTAAGGTAATTATTATGTCATTAAGTGCAGAACAAAAAGCAGCAATTGTTGCTGAATATGCTCAACAAGAAGGTGATACCGGTTCACCAGAAGTTCAAGTTGCATTATTAACAACGCAAATTAATCATTTGCAAGGTCATTTTAAAGCGCATATCCATGATCATCATTCACGTCGTGGTTTATTACGTATGGTAAGCCAACGTCGTAAGCTTTTAGATTATTTAAAAGGCAAAAATGTTGGACGTTATACCGCGTTGATCGGTAAATTAGGTTTACGTCGATAAGCAAATACATTTATTTTGTTGATTCAATTGTTTGTTGAATTATGTAAAAAGGAGCCATAGGGCTCCTTTTTTTGTTGTTTTGTAAAAAATATTACGATTTAGATGAACAATTGATTATTCAAACTAGAAAAAACAGGCATTGTTAGTATAATGTGCCTGCTATTTATAAAGTACCAAACTGTATAATTATTTGCTTTATTCACGAACGGTTATTAACGCATATCGTGTATCAAAACAGAGTAAGCAACTAATTGTACAGATTGGTTTAATCCTAAAAAATAAGGAATTAGAGCGTGACTCCAATTACAAAAACATTTCAATTTGGCCAGCATAAAGTAACCTTAGAAACAGGTGCTATTGCTCGTCAAGCAACGGCTGCCGTTATGGCAAGCATGGATGATACTTGTGTATTAGTATCAGTAGTCGGTAAAAAAGAAGCGGTTGCAGGTCAAGATTTTTTCCCATTAACCGTGAATTATCAAGAGCGTACTTATGCTGCTGGTAAAATTCCTGGTGGTTTTTTCAAGCGTGAAGGTCGTCCAAGTGAAGAAGAAACGTTAATTGCGCGGTTAATTGATCGTCCAATCCGTCCATTGTTTCCAGAAGGGTTTACTAACGAAGTACAAGTCATTATTACGGTTGTGTCAGTTAATCCTGAAATTTCACCTGATATTATCTCATTAATTGGTACTTCTGCGGCATTAGCCATTTCTGGTATGCCATTTAGTGGACCAGTTGGTGCTGCTCGTGTTGGTTATCACGAAGGTAAATATATCCTTAATCCACTGCAATCTGAATTATCATCAAGTCAGTTAGATTTAGTGGTTTCTGGTACAGAGTCTGCTGTATTAATGGTGGAATCAGAAGCCGATATTTTATCAGAAGAAGTGATGCTTGGTGCCGTCGTGTTTGGTCATGAACAAATGCAAACGGCAATCTCTGCCATTAATGAATTAAAAGCTGAAGTTAATACACCAGTTTGGGAATGGTCTGCACCAGTTAAAAATGCTGATTTAGTAGCAAAAATTGCTGAGTTGGCCAGCTCACAAGTCAATGATGCATATCAAATAACTGAAAAAGCTGCTCGTTATGAAAAAATCGCTGGCATTAGAAGTGCTGTGCTTGAGCAGTTATTAGCGGATGATGCAGAATTAAATACGCAAGAAGCGAAAGATTTATTTCATGCATTAGAAAAAACGATTGTGCGTGGTCGTATTACTTCCGGCGCACCACGTATTGATGGTCGTGATCCAGAAATGATCCGTGCATTAGATGTAATGACCGGCGTATTGCCACGTACCCATGGTTCAGCGGTATTTACCCGCGGTGAAACGCAAGCATTGGTAGTTGCTACTTTAGGTACTCAACGTGATGCGCAAAAACTGGATTCAATTATGGGTGAGAAAACCGATAATTTCATGTTGCATTATAATTTTCCTCCTTACTGTGTGGGTGAAACTGGCTTTGTTGGTTCACCAAAACGTCGTGAAATTGGTCATGGTCGTTTAGCTAAACGTGGTATTTTAGCTGTCATGCCAACGACTGAAGAATTTCCGTATTCAGTACGCGTCGTATCAGAAATTACCGAATCAAATGGGTCAAGTTCAATGGCTTCTGTTTGTGGTACATCCTTAGCATTAATGGATGCTGGTGTACCAATTAAAAGTTCCGTTGCTGGTATTGCCATGGGATTAGTAAAAGAAGGTGATAGCTTTGTGGTACTTTCTGATATTTTAGGTGATGAAGATCATCTAGGTGATATGGACTTTAAAGTTGCAGGTACTACCGCAGGTATAACTGCACTACAAATGGATATAAAAATCGAAGGTATTACTCAAGAAATCATGCAAGTTGCTTTGAATCAAGCCAAAGCTGCTCGCACGCATATTTTATCGGTAATGGATCAAGCAATAAATGGGCATCGTGATGATATCTCTGAGTTTGCACCGCGTATTCATACCATCAAAATTAGTGTTGATAAAATTCGTGATGTCATTGGTAAAGGTGGTGCGGTTATTCGTCAACTTACTGAAGAAACCGGTACAACCATTGAAATTGAAGATGATGGTACGGTAAAAATTGCTGCCACTGATAATGCACAGGCACAAGATGCGATTAACCGTATTTTAGCTCTTACTGCAGAAATTGAAGTGGGTAGTATTTATCAAGGCAAAGTAGTACGTATTGTTGACTTTGGTGCGTTTGTCAATGTATTACCAGGTAAAGATGGCTTGGTACACATTTCTCAAATCTCTGAGGAACGCGTAAATGCCGTTACTGACGTATTATCTGAAGGTCAAGAAGTGACGGTGAAAGTGCTTGAAGTTGACAGACAAGGTCGTGTCCGGTTAAGCATTAAAGAAGCAATTGAAAAGCCTGTGGCAACTGAAACGCCAACTGCTGATAGCGCAGAGTAATAACGCGCCTCAGATAACGTGTTATGTTAAAGGGAGCATTGTGCTCCCTTTATTATTGTTTGCTTTCAATTGTGCATAGTGGTGCAATAGCGCTATTGTGTTGCAAAGCTAGTGTCATTAATGTTGATATGTGTGATGGTGAATTTAGCCGCTTGGTACACCATTACTTTCTAATAGATGGAAAACTTTG
>Ga0316206_1001616_pt1 | contig 18842 bp, 20 predicted proteins | sample 6monthpyrite_MG_FD_204942 | JGI IMG/M metagenome (GOLD analysis project Ga0316206, IMG submission 204942) | Microbial mat bacterial communities from mineral coupon in-situ incubated in ocean water Damariscotta River, Maine, United States -... | ecosystem: Environmental > Aquatic > Marine >... | reverse complement strand
GTAATTTTTGTACCTTGGCACTGTTCAAATAGCGCTGGCGCTCTTCCTCTGCCAGCTTTTTCTTTAGCGCTTCTGCTTCTACAAGCCTGCGCTTTCGATCTTCTTCTGCCTTCCTGGCATTTTCACGTGCCAGCTCTTCTTGTTCACGCTTTTTCTGTAAAACGGATAAACGCTGCTGTTCTGCCTGCCTTTCTTGTTCAAGCTGCTGATTCTTCTTTTGTAAATCTGCCAGCTTTTGTGATTCTAATTGCCTTTGTTTCTCGTCAGCTTTTCGTTTCTTTTTAAGATCAGCCAGTCGTTTTTCTTCTAACTTACGATTTTTAATGGCCTGCTTTCGTTTGCGTTCTTCTTTTTTTGCTTTATCAGCCAGTTTTTTTATGCGCTTTTTTTCATTATATTTTTTGGTCGCTTCAAATTTTTTAATTTTATCCAGCTCTGCCTGCACAATCTGACTATCAACAACAACGGCCTGTACCGTTTCAACTTCTTTTTGCTGCAGATCAGGTGGCTCTGAAAAACTCACACTGAGAATCAAGACCAGTAAAATAGCAACATGAATAGCCACTGCAAAATAAAATGCTTTAGAGTCGTATCGAATAATGCCAAACAAACTACCCTGTTTCATTCTTAATTCAAACCTTCTGTCATCAGGCCGACTTTGGCTACACCAGCCTGCTGCAAATAAACCATTGCTCTGACTACTTTACCGTAGCTCACTTCTTTATCACCACGAACCAACACTGGTGTATCCGGGCGTAATTTTAAAACGGCAGCCACCCGATTAACCATCAGCTCTGCATCAATAGGTTTGTCAGGTTTGCCACCTATATTAAGAAAATATTCACCATTTTTATTTACAGCTACAACCAGTGGTTCCTGTTGATCGGGTGAGATAGGGTTAGCATCGGCTGTTGGTAATTCGATTTCAACGCCCTGAGATAACAACGGCGCGGTTATCATAAAGATAATCAGCAAAACAAGCATGACATCAATGTATGGCACCACATTGATTTCAGCTACTGCCCTGCGTTTACGATCTGACATCAGGCCTTATCCTGCCTTGGCTTCAGTAGCTTGTGCTTTGTTGATGGTTTGTCGATGTAACAAACTGGCAAATTCTTCCTGAAAGTTTTCATATCGATTACAAAGACGATCAACTTTTTCAGCATAGCGGTTATAGGCAACTACCGCAGGAATAGCAGCAAATAAACCCATTGCTGTCGCGATTAACGCTTCAGCAATACCCGGCGCCACCATTGCTAAAGTTGCATGCTTTACCGCTCCTAACGCGATAAATGAACTCATGATGCCAAACACCGTTCCAAATAAACCAACATAAGGGCTAATCGAACCAATGGTTGCCAGTAGTGAGAGATGCTGATCAAGACGATCTTCTTCTCTCGATAACGCAACCTTCATGCTTCGCTGCACGCCGGACAAAATCATTTCCGTCGAGCCGGCTTTTTTGTGCAGTTTTGCATACTCTGAAAAACCAGACTCAAATACTTTTTCCATTCCATGACGTTCCAGTCTGCGCTGAGTAATGCCAGTATAAAGCTCACTCAAATCAATACCTGACCAGAATTTATCCTCAAAAGAGTCGGCCGAAACTGCAGCCTTATTCAACAATTTATATTTGTGAATGATAACGGTCCAGGAAACAATGGAAGCAGCCACCAGTGACAACATCACTAGCTGCACGGTTAAACTGGCTCGAAGCACCAGATCAAAAATTGATAGATCAGCTGACACAAAGCATCCCCTTTATAAAAATTATTTCTTCCATCGTCATTACCCGTGAAAGCATTCTTGGTTTACGACACACTACTAATTATTTTTCAGCACCTGAACCATAAATTCAGGAATTGCTGTTGGTTTTAGCTGGTCAGCCTGCAAGCAAGCGACCTTACAAATAGCCTGACAAAGCATGGTCTCATCTTTATCACGTTGAATAGTCTGTTTAAAAACAAGACTGGCTTTTTTTAACACTTCAATTTCAGTCGTTACTGATAACAAATCATCGAACACAGCAGGCTTGTAATAATCAACATTGATATTTCGCACAGCAAAAATAATATTCTGTTGCTTAATTAATTCGTTTTGCTGCAAATCAAACTGACGTAAAAGTTCAGTTCTCGCCCTTTCAAAAAACTTCAGGTAGTTTGCATAATAAACCACACCACCTGAATCTGTATCTTCATAATAGACCCTAACCGGCCAGGAAAATTTCATTTATTTCTCTTTTTGACTACGCATTATTATAAAGGCGATAATTATCTAATCAGCATCACTCATCGAGTAAAGACATGTTTTCATCATAATTTTGCATGTTTTTAGGCTTTTTCAAACCGAAGTGTGCATAGGCACTACTGGTGGCAATTCGACCACGAGGCGTTCGCATTAAAAACCCCTGCTGAATCAGATAAGGCTCAAGCACATCTTCAATCGTATCTTTTTCTTCACCGATCGCCGCAGCCAGATTTTCAACCCCAACAGGCCCACCATCGAACTTTTCAATGATCGATAGCAACAGCTTCTGATCCATGTGATCAAAACCATGCTTATCGACCTTAATCATATCCAGCGCTTTACTGGCCACGTCTGCAGTGACTACGCCATCAGCTTTCACTTCGGCATAATCTCTGACCCGGCGTAATAAACGATTGGCTATTCGGGGTGTTCCTCGTGCACGTCTTGCTATTTCAGCTGCACCATCATCATGCATTTCAACATTCAAAATATTGGCTGAACGCTTAACGATTGATTTCAGGTCTACTGCATTATAAAACTCCAGCCTCAAAACAATGCCAAAGCGATCACGTAATGGCGAGGTTAACGCACCGGCTCTGGTGGTGGCGCCCACCAAAGTAAACGGTGGTAAATCGAGTTTAATAGAACGTGCCGCCGGACCTTCACCGATAATAATATCAAGCTGAAAGTCTTCGAGTGCGGGATAGAGCACTTCTTCGACTACCGGACTTAAACGATGAATTTCATCAATGAATAAAACATCATGAGGTTCAAGGTTGGTTAACAATGCAGCTAAGTCGCCAGGCTTTTCTAAAACCGGCCCGGATGTTTGTCGTAAATTCACATCCATCTCATTGGCGATGATATGAGAAAGTGTTGTTTTACCAAGACCCGGCGGACCAAAGATCAGACAATGATCCAGTGCTTCATTGCGTTTTCTGGCAGCAGGGATATATATTTCCATCTGCTCATTAACAGCAGGCTGCCCGGCATAATCCTTTAGTAATTGTGGGCGTATGGCACGATCAATTCTGGCTTCATCTATCGACGAATTCTCAGCTGAGATTACTCTGGTCAGATCGGTTTCATTAGACATATTTATTTACTCAGACCTTGCAGCGACAACCGAATAATCTCTTCCGTATTTAATCCACTGGTATCAATACTGCGCACGATTTTTGATGCATCGTTCGGTTTATAACCTAATGAGATAAGCGCACTAACCGCATCACTAATCGGACTATTTGCAGCCACGCTCTGCATCAGGCTGGCCGAAGAACTATTTGCTTCTGATTGCTCTTCGCTACCCAGTTTATCACGTAGCTCAACAATCAAACGTTCAGCTGTCTTTTTGCCAACACCAGGTAAGCGAACCAGTGCCGCGGCATCATTGTCGTGAATGCAGCGCACGAATTCTTCTGCGGCAATACCGGATAAAATAGTTAACGCCAGCTTTGGTCCAACACCATTAATTTTAATTAAAACACGAAACAAAGTGCGCTCAGATTCACTGCTGAATCCATATAACAATTGCGCATCTTCACGAACCACCATGTGTGTGTGAAGAACAACGTTCTCTCCCAGCTCAGGTAGCGCATAGAATGTTGTCATTGGCGCTGAAACTTCATAGCCAACACCATTAACATCTATCAGTAATTCTGGTGGTTGTTTTTGTAATAATTGCCCGCTCAGTCTGCCAATCACCAGCCTGCTCCTGTCTTTTTCAATTGCTTCACCAGTTGCCCCATACGGGTATTATTATGTGCGTGACAAAGCGCCACAGCCAATGCATCGGCCTCATCAGCCTGTAATTTTTCAGAGAGCTTTAAAATAATGCGCATGATTTCCTGAATCTGCCCTTTCTCGGCAGAGCCTCTACCAACAACAGCTTTTTTTATAGCTCTTGGTGCGTATTCGCTGACATCCAAACCGGCATTCGCGCCAGCGCATATCGCTGCACCTCTGGCCTGTCCGAGCTTTAAAGCAGAGTCTACATTTTTACCAACAAAAACCTGCTCTATAGCCATCACCTCAGGCTGCCATTCAGTAATGACATCACTGACACCTGAAAAGATATAGCCCAGTTTCTCAGCTAGCTCCTCACCTTGTACTTTTAAAAAACCACTGTGAATATAACGACTTTTTATGCCATCACTTTCAATAATGCCAAAACCTGTAAAGCGCGAGCCCGGGTCTATTCCAAGAATGCGAATCAACTATTATTCCTCATTCAATTGAGCCATCACTTCATTACTAAAATCGGCATTCGTATAAACCTCGGAAACATCATCCAGCTCTTCAAGCATATCAATTAATTTTAAAATCTTTTCGGCATCATCAAATTCGACCAGAGTCAGGTTGTCAGCTTTAAAAGTAACTTCGGCATGCTCAGGTACAAAATTAAGGGCCGACATGGCTTCCTGAACTTGAATAAAGTCGTCTGCTGTGGTCATTACATCAATACTACCATCATCATGGGTCACAACATCATCTGCACCAGATTCTAAAGCCGCATCCATAATGGCATCTTCATCACTACCCGTCGGATAACTCAGAATACCCAGCTTATGAAACATATAAGCCACGGAGCCATCCGTACCGAGATTACCATCACACTTAGAAAACGCATGACGCACGTCAGATACGGTTCGGTTTTTATTATCCGTCGTGCAATCCACAATCATGGCCGTTCCACCCGGCCCATAACCCTCGTAGCGGATTTCTTCATAATTGACATCATCGCCTTCGCCAGTGCCTCGTTTGATAGCGCGCTCGATAGTGTCTTTAGTCATATTGGCGGTCAGGGCTTTATCGACAACCAGTCTAAGTGAAGGATTTGCAGCAACATCTCCTCCACCGCCGGTTCTGGCTGCGATGGTAATATCACGGATTAATTTGGTAAAGATTTTGCCTCGTTTCTTATCCTGAGCGGCTTTACGGTGCTTTATATTTGCCCACTTACTATGACCCGCCATGATCTGCCTCTAGATCTTATAATTCATCTGATTTTAGCATTGCTGACTGCGTTGATTAAGCTGAATATCGACCGATTGATAGATAATTAGCGACTTTAAGAAGATTTACTGTGATTAACCCGGCTCTGATTCAAGCAAGAAATTTCCAGCCTCATCACCGAATTTACCAGCTCGCAGAAAGGTGATGGTTTGTTGAGCTACTTTTGATGAGTAAAGCAGACCAGTATGAGTCACTGGTAACGTAATAAAATCCGTTGCACCATGTAGTTCGGTCTCTGAAACACAGACAGTACCATCATGAGGTACTGGTAACCGGCCAGATATTAGTCCAACACCTACAGGAAGTGTACCAGCAATTACACCTAAATCTCGCCAGCTATTCCATTCCGGTCCTTTACCCATCAAGCCTTCATTGCCACTATGACCGATCATCCAGCGAGAATACCAGTGACGTGACAATCGCCGGGCCACCTGACTACCATTGACCGGAGAACCCAATAGGACGACTCTCCCACGTGTTAAATTAGGGTGTAAATCAAAATAACGTAAAAGCACGACACCACCCAGACTATGGCAGACATAGTGAATAACCGGCACATCAATAGTTGAGACGAAATGATGTAAATGGCGGGCGTTTTCTTCAGGACTGCGCGTCAGGCTGCGATAGCTGAATTTATGGCATTCGTAGCCCGCTTTCTCAAGCCGCTGACGCAACCGCCACATATCGCTGCCCGTCTTCCATAACCCATGTATTAACACAACGACTTCGCGCATAGATATCTATTACAATAGTTTTCAATTCAAAAAGGTAATGTACCAAATTTTATATAGTATACCTATCTGATTCATTACTTAATTCACGCAGAAAACAGACTAAAAACTCCCGCTGACTCCGATTCTGATACGGTTTCTTGAATAACGATAACGCGAGATATTCGATTCATTATCGGTATATTTAAATTCAGAGACTAACCACCAGCTTTTCTTTAAATGGTACTTAAGACGGATACTGCTAGCAACTCGTGTTTCATCTCTAATGATATTATCGACAGTGCTGTAATCAGCATATCGTGAGTCACGCCACTCATATCTTAGTCGAGTTTTCCAGTTACCATTAAACTTATGAAACCAGGACAATTGTAGCTTTTGGCGCAATGGAGAATAGCTGTGTAATACATTTGAGGTTATCGTCGAGATCGAGTCAGCCAGATCAGAATTATCATAACCCAAATCCACTCTTAATTTTTCCTGATCAAATTTCCAGTCATAGCGCAAATCTATACGTTGACGCTGGCCTTCATAAGCATCATAAAGCGCATTATCCGAAGTAATTTCATCAAAACGTAACCGTGTGGAAACTTCCTGTTTATGAGGTAACTTATAAAGAAATTTCATATCCAGCTTAGAAATTGATTGATAATTCTCACCACCGTATGTGCTTTTATCAAATCCGAGCCTGATATAATGACGCCAGCTCCCCTGCTTAAAGCTTTTTCCGACATCGGTACCTAAAATATGATAATCATATTCCGTTCGCGTTTGGTAATCCTTTGCGTAATAGTTTAACCGCCAGTGAACACCCGGCATTATTACCTCATCCAGATTAAACGTAAGCAGACCATAAAGATTTAAAAAATCATCACCCTCTGTAACGGCACCCGCTGAATCAATATACTTATCCTCATTGCCATAGTAGGCAAACACATAACCCTCTATATCAGTTGCTTGAGTTAACGTCGTTAGCGACCCGGCTTTACCAGCTTGTAATTTTTGAATTTGAATTTTTGCCAGCTTTTTTATATTCAGTGAAACCTTATCAGACTCGTTTAAAGGGTGAGTATGCGCATTAATTTTTCTGAACCAGCTTAATGCTTCATTTGTATCCCCTGATTTATTAGCAACCAAGCCGAGATTGTATTTGGCGACCAGATGGTATGCCTGAAATGGCAGTAGCTGAAGGAAGTATGTTTTTGCCTGAGAATACTTTTTTAGTTTATAAGAGAGAACCGCAAGGTTATAGATTGCTTTCCCATCTTTTTTATTTTTCTGGAATTGGGAGAAATGATAATTAAACGCCTTTTGATAACGAAGGTTATCAGTGTTGATATCTTTTTTTTCTGCGGCAAAGCTTTGTGTGGCGAAGCCAGAAATAATACACACAAAGACTAAAAAAATCGTTTTTATTTTTATTAACACAGCCCAGACAGACCTTATATATTTCCTGCCCAGCTAGACTATCATAGCCATAAAAATGACTAAAGAGTTATTGATAGAGATAACTCTAAATATCACTAATACCTAACCATTCATTAATGGTTAGGTTGTCTCAGGCTCTTCTGGAGACTCAGGCTCTTGTGGTTCTTCAGGTTCTTCTGGAGACTCAGGTTCTTCTGGCTCTTCTGGAGACTCAGGTTCTTCTGGCTCTTCTGGAGACTCAGGCTCATGAGGTTCTTCTGGCTCTTCTGGAGACTCAGGCTCATGAGGTTCTTCAGGAGATTCTGGTTCTTCAGGTGAATGTGGAGATTCAGGCTCCTCTGGAGATTGAGGATCCTCTGGCTTCTCTACACTTTCAGAACCTTCATGAGATTCTTCTGTTTCGGTTGATGACTCAGCAGAATTTTCAGATGTTTCATCCTTAGCATCATCTTCTTTAGCCTCATCTTCTTTAGCATCTTCAGCTTTATGATCATCTTCTTGCTCGCTCTCAGATGGCTCTTCAACCCCTTCAATCAGCATTTGTAATTCAGCGGGTAAACTCAACTCATTGATATGCTGACTGGCATCATCATTTTCCAGCACCTGCATGGTAATTTCATCCAGCTCAATTTCTGCTGCTTTCAAATCCAACTGAAAACCTGCCATCATAAAAATGACAATCAGCAGCTTTAACCTGTTATGCATTCGAACCATCTTCATATCTTACTAAACCGCCTCGATTTTAACAGCATTCAATAAACCCTGTTCTATGCTATGAATATCCAGTTTCAAGCGAAACACTTTTTCCTGATCGCCATATTTTATTCTGGCCACCAGTTCGCCTGATTCTGCCAGTTTTGCCACTATCGGCAGGCTCAGTAAATTTTTACCTTTTTTCAATGCTGTTTTCCATTCAATCTGATGCAGCCCTTCACGACCAGCGATATTGATATGTTCAGGCACTTGCATAGAGAATGTCGCATCAGCCACCATTTCAGGCACATCGAAAACCATATTAATCTTCTTACTCTCATGTAAGGTTAACTGAATATTGGGTATTTGCGACTGCTCAGTTACTGGTTGAATAAACAAAGCTGCCGCGACAATCAACATAATACCGGCTGCAATCGCACCGCCAAAGCCTGTCATGAAAGCCTTTTTGTTAGATGATGACGTCTGTTTGCGAGGTAACTTATCAAAAACTCTGTCTTCGAACCCTTGTGCAGGAGATGGGACTGGGTGCTCTTTCATTAACTGATGAAATTGTAGTTCTTGCTGCCATGCCTGATGACAGCTATCACAATCACCCAGATGCGACTGTACCTGATCATGCTGTGCAGGTTTCAGCTCTCCATCGAGAAAGTCATCTAGTTGTGTGAGTACGATTTTACAATTCATCAGTTTGCCTAATTAAATGTTGGCTTCTTAACCTTTAACACGCATCAATGTGTCAGACGGTTCCATCGATAATGTAGCTTTGACACTGTTACGTGCCCTGTGCAGACGGGATTTAAGCGTGCCCACGGGGGTTCCCATCACATCAGCCAGTTCTGTTAACGTATAACCTTCCATGTCATGCAGCATAATCACATGGCGCTGATCCTCATTTAACTGATCTAGAGCCCGTGACAGTTTAATTTGCATCAAATCCTGTTCTGTTTCATGTTCTGGTTGCAAGTTGTGATCCGTAACCGTCTCCAGCACCGTGTCCTCTAGCGCATCTGATATGGGATTACGTTTGCTTTTTCTCAGGTTATCAATAAAACGGTTATACAGCGATCTGGCCAGCCAGGGCTTGAGATTCTCGATCTGCTTTAATTCTTGCAACTTGGGATAAAAATGCAGCATCAGATCCTGTACCAGATCTTCAGCTGCCTCTGGCTGATTGGTTAAACGATAGGCAACACGATACAGATGGCCAACATGAGGTTTTAGTAAAGCTTCAAACTCATCAGGACTCTGCTTTTTTGAAAAAAGATCTAGAATTGCTGCCATATCTATTTACTAAAACGAACGAACTTTCTAAATCGTTCCATTCGGTAACCGTTTATCGAATTCCACCTACATTTTAAAAATTAAAATCTATAACTATGATTGTGATTCTGATCACAGCAAGTTGCTCGAATTTACCGATAATCATAACCAGATAAACCGGAGATAACCATGCAACAAATTGGCAATACTAAATCATTATTTTATGGCGCCATCATGATCATTATCTTTATGATTTCGAGCTGTGAATTTGGCTTCAACAACCCAAACACGTCACTAAACAACATCAACACTCCAGAGAAACATTCCTCTGTCAGTTCATCAGAAAATTTTGGTTAACTTTGCTCTCTGAATTTCTTAAGCAGCGTTTTGTCTATGGCTCTGGCAACAACAACAAAACCAAACACTGACGTTACACAGCTTGATGCACCAAAGCCCATACTACAGTCCAGTGAGACTCCTTTTATGCCAGGTTTATCCTGACTCACTGAACCGTCTGGTTTTGGATAGACCTGCTGCTGAGTTGAAAACACACACTCAACACCAAAAGAACGCTTAATATTTTTTGTAAAACCAAACTCTCGTCTTAGCGTTGAACGAACTTTTGCAGCTAACGGGTCATTCACCGTTTTACTTAAATCTTTTATACCAATCTGACCCGGGTCTGTTAAACCACCAGCACCACCAGTAGTGATGACAGGAATTTTGTTACGTTTACAGAAACAAATCATCGCTGCTTTAAAACGAATGCTATCAATTGCATCTATCACGTAATCAAAATCACTATTTAAGTATTTTGATACTGTTGTTTCAGTTATAAAATCATCAATTGCGTTCACATCGCAATCCGGGTTAATCGCCTTAATACGCTCAGCCATTACATCCACTTTTGAAGCCGAAATAGTGCTATCTAACGCATGAATCTGTCGATTAATATTAGTTTCGCAAATATCATCATGGTCAATTAAAGTAATTCGGTTTACACCTGAGCGTGCCAGTGCTTCAACAGACCAGGAACCTACACCTCCAATACCAACAACGCATACATGCATCGCTTTTATAATTTCAGCACCTCGGTCACCGTATAAGCGACTAATCCCACCAAAACGCTGATTATATGTTTGACTCATGTAACAAACACCTAACTACCACCCATAAAAAAACCAGTAATAAATCATACTGGTTTTTTTACTAACAAGCCAAAATGTAAATTAATTAACTTTAAATTGTCTTACTAAATCAGCCAGATGATTTGAAAGTGTTGAAAGTTTCCCACTTACACTCTGTGCGTGTGTGACACCTTCAGCAGACTGATCAGCAAGTACACTAATTGAGCTGATGTTTTGATTAATATCATTCGCTACCGCGCTCTGCTCCTGTGCAGAAGTTGCAATTTGAGTATTCATAGAAGAAATAGATTCAATAGCGCGAGTAATAGTGGTTAATGATGAACCGGCTTCACCAGCTTTTTGCAAAGTCACTTGTGCTTCCTCACTACCAGATTTCATTGCTTCTACTGCTGAATTTGCACCTGACTGTAGCGATTCAATTATTTCCTGAATTTCCTGAGTTGAATCTTGTGTTCGGCTGGCCAGCGTCCTGACTTCATCAGCTACCACCGCGAAACCACGTCCCTGCTCTCCGGCTCTCGCTGCTTCAATTGCAGCATTCAATGCCAGCAAGTTTGTTTGCTCAGCAATACCTTTAATAACATCCAAAACGGTATCTATATTTTGTGTTTGATTCTGCAACTCATTAATAACTGAACCGATCTGCTCAACCTCATTGGCAAGTTTTGATACTGACTTAACCGTATCATCCACAATGATATTAATTTGTTTCGCCTGATCATCAGCTTCCATTGCCGAATGAGCAGCATCTCCAGTATTTGTAGCTACTTCCTGTACCGAAGCCGACATTTCATTAATCGCTGCAGCCACTTGTTCAACACCAGATTTTTGCTGATCGACACTCATCCGTGTTGACTGAGCAATCGATGACATTTCATCAGCAGACAAACTCAACGTATCAGTAGAGTTAGCCACATCAATGATTACATCCTGAATTTTAACCACGAATTTATTAAAGGCCTTACCGAGACGGGCTAACTCATTTCTTCCATCTTCATTAAGACGCTGAGTTAAATCACCGTCGCCAGCAGCTATATCATTTAACGCCACCACGACATCACAAATTGGCTTACTTATCATTCTGGTTAATAAATACGAGAAGAAAGCGCCTATTAGTAACGCTAAAAAACTAATTACAAATGTTTCATTTCTCTGACTGCTGATAGCTCCAGCGTAGTAAGAACGATCCATTGCAACTTCCAGTACTCCGATCACCTTTCCACTAAAATCACGGATAGGACCAGCTATATGGCCCGCATCACGCCCATTCACTTTATGCTGCAAGACTGTAGTAAGATCTTTCAACCCATTATTCAGAGCCTTACTATCCAGATGTGACTCATCATCAATAGTACCTGCAAATTTTTTAAGCTTTCCGTCTGACAGTAAATGCAGAGATAAATCAATGTCTGTTTGCTGCTTAAAGTTTTCGAAAAACGGCTGACCAAATGACATACCAAACTCTAGCGAACCCACATGTGAACCCTGATTGAAAACAGGTACCATTCCACGTACACCCAAACCTGCTACACCTTTTTCAAGACCTCGAACTGACTTTTTAGTATTGTTTGTTTTTACAACAGTTTTTCTGAAAGAGGATAAATCATCCCCAAATTTTTTCGGTTTATGAACCCTCAAAAATGAGGTTGCAGGAGGCAGATGAAACTGAAACTGCCGGGCGGCGTATTCAGGATTCTTCTTTAAAACATTAAATGATGGTACTAACAACTCAGCCAGTCGATCTCGGTTTTCATCCGCAAAACTTTGTTGTACATCCGGGATATTTGCAACAAGAGCACTCATCATCTCAGCCACACGTCCTTCAGCAGCCAGTTGTGACAAAGCCTGAGAATAGTAACTTTCGAGCTCTCGACTTTCTGCCTGTGAAAGCACTGTTTTCATATTATTTATACTTAACAGGGAAAGCATTAATGTGGTCAATAATACACTCAGTAAAACGCCGAGACCGATTTTCACATTAATATTGATATTCTTTAGCATGGCAGTGTCCGAAAATTCTTAAAAAAAGTTATAAAAACAAACAATTAATGTTTATTCCTAAGAATATAGACGAATATTTTGAAATTGGCGAAAAAACAAAGAGAAATGTTACATTTTAATGACATCAAACACCCCAAACCATAGGGATATTTGAGCTGAGCTATTACGGAGAGACTTCCAGCATTTTATCCAATGCTTTTTTAGCCATGACTGCTTCTTCTGCCGGCACAGAAATCTGGTTGACTATATTTCCCTCTATCAGGTTTTCTAATACCCAGGCTAAATGCTGGGGATCAATTCTGAACATGGTCGAACACATGCAGATATTGGGTGACATGAAATGCACATTTTTGCCTTCATGTTTAAACTGATCATGCAAACGATTAACCAGGTTTAATTCTGTCGCAACCAGATATCGCGTATTGGGCTCACCATCTCGAATCACATTGATAATATGCTCAGTTGAACCGACATGATCTGACTTCTGGCAAACTTCAAACGGACTTTCTGGATGCGCAACAATCACGGTTTCTGGATATTCTTTTTTAAAATTATCTATTTGCTCAGGCTGAAACATTTGATGAACTGAACAAAAGCCTTTCCATAGAATCATTTTGGCATTTTTAATCTGATCTTCTGTCAAACCACCCATTGGCAAATCAAAATCCCAGACAACCATTTCATCGAGTGGAATATCCATTGCATATCCGGTGTTTCTGCCTAAATGCTGATCAGGGAAAAACAAAATCTTTTCACGTTGTGAGAAAGACCATTCCAATACATTACGTGCATTGGTTGAGGTACAAACAATGCCACCGTGACGACCACAGAATGCTTTTAAATCTGCAGCAGAATTAATGTAAGTCACGGGTGTAATTGTTTCATCAGGATCTAAAACAGAAGACAGTTCTTGCCAGGCTTTTTCAACTTTTGCTAAATTTGCCATATCAGCCATGGAACAACCTGCTGAGAGGTCTGGCAACATTGAAATCTGATCATCACGCGACAAAATATCTGCCACTTCTGCCATAAAATGCACACCACAAAAAATAATATATTCGGCATTTGATTTGGCAGCTTCGCGAGAAAGTTTTAGTGAATCGCCAGAGAAATCCGTGTGTTTAAATACTTCATCACGCTGATAATGGTGACCCAGGATAATGACACGATCACCCAGCGCTTTACGTGCGGCTTCTATACGGCCGTCGCAGTCATCATCATCAAGCAAAGAATAGGATTGTATGGCTAATGAACTCATTATTTTCTCAAAGTATTACTGATCATATTATGTCTAAACTAACATTCTAATCGCACGCGTATTGGTGACTGAACTACACAGTTCCACGGCCTGCTGTTTATCTAACCAGCGATATTCGCAATGTTCATCTGGATTATACTGAATATCACAAGTTGTCTTTAATCTGACAATAAAGACACTTTCTTTATTGTACTGATTTTTTTCATGATAGCGATGACGCCATGCGGGGTGAATTGGATAAATATTCTGAATTCCAGCATATTGTACGTCAACGTTTGTCAGGCCTGTTTCTTCGAACAATTCGCGGCCTGCCGTTTGTGTTGCCATCTCACCCTCTTCCAGACTACCTGTTACAGATTGCCAAAAATTTGCAGGGTGTAAACGCTGCATTAACAGAACTTGTTGGTCCGTTGTACAGATGATAATTAAAACGGATTCAGGTCGTTTGAACTGTGTTGTCATTCCTGCCTTACAGCACTTTGATCACTATAAGACAAGAATAACAAACTAACTAAAGAATTATTCAGTAGTTTCAGTCTGGGTTTTGCGTAAACGAATATTCAGTTCTTTTAACTGCTCGCCTGAAACCGTTGAAGGCGCATCCGTTAACATACAGGCCGCTGTCTGTGTTTTCGGGAAGGTCATGACATCACGAATAGACTGCGCACCCGTCATCAACATCACTAAACGATCCAGACCAAAGGCCAGACCACCGTGTGGAGGACAACCGTATTTCAGTGCATTTAACAGGAAGCCAAATTTCTCTTCCTGCTCAGCTTCATCAATACCTAAAATTTCAAATGCTGCTTGCTGGATATCCGAGTTATGAATACGAATCGAACCGCCACCTAACTCAGTACCGTTAAGCACCATGTCATAGGCACGCGACAAAGCTTTACCTGGATTCACTTTAAGCGCCTCAACATCATCTGAAGCTGGTGCTGTGAATGGGTGGTGCAATGCACTCCAGCGTTTATTACGCTCGTCCCATTCAAACATTGGGAAATCAACAACCCATAATGGTTTCCAGTCGTTTGATGCCAGGCCACGATCGTGACCCAACTTAACACGCAATGCACCGATAGACTCATTGACCACTGTTGTGGCACCCGCGCCAAAGAACAACATGTCGCCCGTTTCAACGTCACAACGTTTAATAATTTCTTCTAACGCTTCATCCGGCAGGAATTTAACGATAGGTGACTGCAGACCTTCACGACCAGCCGCCACATCGTTAACTTTAATATAAGCCAGACCTTTGGCGCCGTAACGACCCACGTATGCAGTTAGATCATCAATTTCTTTACGACTTAAATCAGCACCTTTTGGTAGTTTCAGTACAACAACGCGACCATTTTCATCATTGGCCGGGCCTGAGAATACTTTGAAGTCGACGTCTTTCATGATGTCATTCACATCAACCAGTTCCATATCGATACGCAGGTCCGGCTTATCTGAACCATAACGAAGCATGGCTTCTTCGTGAGTCATGCGTGGGAATGGATTAGGTAACGGTACTTCAAGAACATGTGCAAACAAATCACGAATCATGTTTTCAGTGATGGTCATGATCTCTTCTTCGTCAACAAAACTCAGCTCCATATCCAGCTGAGTAAATTCAGGCTGACGATCTGCACGTAGATCTTCATCACGGAAACAGCGAACCATCTGGTAATAACGATCCATACCAGAAACCATCAGCAATTGTTTAAAAATCTGAGGTGATTGCGGTAAAGCAAAGAAGCTACCTTGATGAGTACGACTTGGTACTAAATAATCACGTGCGCCTTCTGGAGTCGCTTTGGTTAGCATCGGTGTTTCCATATCCCAGAAATCCTGATTATCCAGATACTCACGCAAGGTACGAGTAATCTGACTACGCAATTTAATACGCTTCAGCATTTCAGGACGACGCATATCCAGATAACGGTACTTCAGACGGTTATCTTCATTCACATCATCATCGTCAATCATGAATGGTGGTGTTTCAGATTCGTTTAATACCACCAGTTTGGTGACATTGATTTCAATTTTACCGGTACGCAGATCTTCATTAATCGTGCCTTCAGGACGAGCACGCACAATACCAGTTACCTGTAAGACGTATTCATTACGAATAGCTTCTGCCTGTACGAACATTTCAGGATCATCAGGGTTAAAAACAACCTGAACCAGACCTTCACGATCACGTAAATCAACGAAGATAACACCACCGTGGTCACGACGTCGGTTAGTCCAACCACAAAGCGTTACTTCCTGGTCAAGTAGAGTTTCATCAACAACACCACAATAATGGCTGCGCATAGGGAAAATCCTGAAATTAAATTGGTTATAGCAAGGGCGGAGATGATACTTGTTAGATGCCCACTTCTCAACAGCAAAGCCGCTATATTCCGATAAAAATGAGAAACTTAGCCAATATTGGGTATATTCATGCCTATTTAGTCAAAATAAGTGAATTATCATGTAATTTGCTATAAATTCAGCCCACATGAAAAATAACAAAAATATACTGATTACTGGCTGCTCATCGGGCATTGGATACTGCGTAGCTCATGGTTTAAAAGAGCGTGGCTACCGGGTTTTTGCAACAGCTCGCTCCGAATCAGATGTCGAAATGCTAAAAGCAGAAGGTTTTGATGCCTATCAGCTCGATTTAACTGACAGCAACAGCATTAATAAGGCCGTCGATAGCATTCTAAGCACCACCAATAATCAAATAGACGCCCTGTTTAATAACGGTGCCTACGGACTACCTGGTGCGGTGGAAGACCTGACAAGAGAAGCATTACGTGTACAGTTTGAAACCAATGTCTTTGGCTGGATTGAACTCACCAATCGCATAATTCCTATAATGCGCCATCAAAGCTATGGTCGCATTATCATGAATAGCTCAGTTTTAGGGTTTGCGGCCATGGCTTATCGCGGTGCCTATAACGCATCAAAATTTGCGATTGAGGGTTTTACGGATACCTTAAGACTGGAATTAAAAGACACTCCAATCCAGCTGAGCCTAATCGAACCGGGACCTATCTCCAGTAAATTCCGTCAAAATGCAAAAAAAGCTTTTGATCAGTTTATCGACGTTGAACACAGCTTTCATCAAGAACAATATGAAGCGATGGAACGTCGCTTAAATAAACCCGGTCCAGCTGCTCCTTTCACGTTACCGCCAGAGGCCGTATTAAAACGTGTGATTCACGCCCTTGAAAGTAAGCAAGCAAAAGCGCGATATTACGTCACTGTACCTACTTATCTGTTTGGTTATATGAAGCGCTTTTTAACAACCTGTATGATGGACAAAATACTGGCTAAAGCTGGTGGCGATGGTAAACGGTAAATACAACTAATCCCAGCTCAGATTAAAGAACGTCGGGAAAGGTTTCCCATCATAATCAATATCACCATTGGCTTTAATGTTAGTTCTGAGCACAACTTGTCTGATCATTTCCGGCATCATCACCATACCAACATATTTTCCCATGCATTCATGTGAACCATAACCAAAGATAAAGTTGTGATAGAACGTACGATCAGGATTGAATTCATCCGGATCATCATATGCGTACTTATCAAACATTGCTGACTGCGTTGCCATTAACACATAAGTACCGGCATCAATTTTAGTTTGGTGCGGCCGCCCTTTTGCTACAGTGTATGTTTCAGCAGCCTGTCTAAAAACAAACGGACTGATTGGCACATAACGCAGTGTTTCCCAGACAATATCATCAAATGCTTTAGTATCATCTAATTGTGCTGCTTCTTTTGCTTTAGCTAATAAAGCCGGATCTTTCAGAATCATTTCAATTGATTGTGCCACTGCCTGCGATGACGTTTCGATGGCGCCAATTAACAAGCCTCCTGCGTTAACGCCAACACGTTGCAAACCAAAATCAAGCTGTTCAGGATAAGATGCTCTTAACATCCTGGTGACGATATTGTCAGTTAGCTTGTCAATTTTTCGGCCTGTGATCCAGTAAAAACCTTTGACCAGAAGATTCCAGAAAAAGAACAAAAAGTTTTTCGCTTCGCCAAATTTAACAGAGAGCGATTTTCTGATCATTAAATGGATAATATATTTACCCAGCTCATCAGACGCCTTCTCATGTTCTTTGACAATATAATCAAATTTTTCTTTTGAATTTTGACTAAATGGCTGGTTATGAAAAGTGTCATACTGGGTCCAGAACGACCAGCGTTTCAAATCTTCCGGTTCTACTCCATCAAGCCCAAAATAATCGCGAACTATCGTTGCAGGCACACCTCGACAATAGTTCTCAACAATTTCAATTTCACCATTGGCCTCATCAAGAATTTTAGCCGCATTTTTTGCGACAAGCTTTCTTACCAATGGCAAATCATCACGAGTCAGCATGGCATGCATCAGACCTTTTTCGCGATCATGTAAGGCGTCATCGTCGTGCGCCATTAAATAATCAGCCATCTTCGGTTTATATAAATCAACCGTAAAGATCTTTGGCAACATCAGTGTGTCACGAACATCCTCAAACAATGTAATGATCGTTGCTTCGGGTGTCACTAAAATAGGACGCTGCTCTCTGAGCTGTTTAAAAAAAGCCAGAGGTTCCGTTTTCATCCAGCCATACACCAGAGGAAACTTTTCATCCTCTGGTGCTGCGTCATACTCTTTTAAATAATCCTTTGTATCAGACATTCGTATTCCTTAAAGTGTCTTTAAATATTCCAGCAGATCCAGTCGATCTTCTTTGTTTAGAGGAACTGATTTTCCATTTTTTCCAATAAACTGGTATTCATGTCCCGCGTTACTGTTTCCCTCAAGCTCTGTCAGGAAACGACTTCCTTTATAACCCTGACTTTTTAAGCCCACTTTTTCGGGATCAAACTCACGGCTGCCGGTATAAAACTCTTCAGGGCGGTATTCACCATCCGCCGGATCATTTTTCTTTTTCTTTGGCAGCAACAAATCATACAAAGTTGGCACTGAACCGTTGTGCAGGTAAGGTGCTGTCGCCCAGATACCATTAAGCGGTCTCGCTTTATAAGCCATTAATGACGCGA
>Ga0316206_1001615_pt1 | contig 18843 bp, 16 predicted proteins | sample 6monthpyrite_MG_FD_204942 | JGI IMG/M metagenome (GOLD analysis project Ga0316206, IMG submission 204942) | Microbial mat bacterial communities from mineral coupon in-situ incubated in ocean water Damariscotta River, Maine, United States -... | ecosystem: Environmental > Aquatic > Marine >... | reverse complement strand
TCAAAGATGAGTCAAGCTATTTTTATATTAAGAATGTTGGAATAAAGAATGGGCCGGTGCAGAGTCAGATCAATATTTTTGAAGCTGATATTAATGAGCGCGTTGATAATTTTAATGAAGAATTAAAGACAATCCTTATAAGTAGAGGGGGAGAGGAGCAAGGTTGTGAGGTCATAAAGGAAAAGGTAGGATCGAAAACGTGGGAGGACTTTTTTCGTTTTTTATCAAAAACCATAGATAATTTGCAACAATCAATTTTAACAAATGTGCTAGATCGCAAAATTGTTTATTTCTTTGATGAGGTTCCTTACGCTGCCGAGAATTCTGAAAACTTTTCGAACAGACTAGCAGCTATTTGGGAGAAGGGATTTAAAACTAAGAAGAATTTGATCTTCATTTTGTGTGGTTCTGCTGCCTCGTGGATGATTAAAGAAATTGCCAATGCACGGGGGGGATTAAATTTTCGCTGTAAACATAAAATTCATTTAAGGCCCTTTAGTTATAGTGAAGCAATTGATTATTTAAAGCAAAAATATAATTACAATTTTCAAAACGAAATAGATGGAGTTAAAACATATATGAGTATTGGAGGTGTGGCAAAATATCTAGATCTTTATAATGACAAGAAAAAAATGATGTTTAGTCAATCCATTACAGAATTAATGTTTTCCGATTTTAAAGATATGCGCGAAGAGTTTGATCTCCTTATGGATTCGATTTTTCGAAATGCCAAAGTTCATAAGGAGTTGATCCAATATTTATCGCAAAAAGGGAAGGGGGCTTCTAAAAAAGATATTGAGGCAGATTTGCAGAAAAAGGGATATCGGGAGAGCGAAGTCAAGCGTGCTATTGGAGAGCTGATAGATTGTGATTACGTAATGGAAATGCAGCTTGTGCATAATAAAGGAATAGGAACGGTATTTCGTTTAATTGACGAATACTCCAAATTTTACTTTAAATGGTTGCATAATAAAGGGGAAGAAAACTTTCAATCTGATGCAAACTATTGGAATAATGAAGCCCATAACTCTAAAATTTGGTTTGGAGCAGCATTTGAAGTTTTTTGTTTTCGCAACAAAGATAGAATTAAGCAGCTACTTGAATTAAAGAGATTTAATACAAAATTTTTCTCATTATACATAAACCACACCGGCGGAGCTGAATGTGACATGATTGTTGAAGCTACGATTGCACAAAAAATCCATGGTGTCTTTATCGTTGAGAATAAATTTAAAGAGGGAGAAAAGTTTTCAATCAATGCCGCAGAATTAAATATATTAAATAAAAAAATCAGAGTCCTAAAACAGGCAAAGAAATATGCCATTGATCCTCAAATAGTTTTTGTAACTAGTGATGGTGTGATGGAAAATGAAAATTTAAAAAGTATAAACCCGAGTAGCTTCACTATTGCTCAGCTCAGGCGCTAAAAGTTCAGCGCATAGTTCATTGAGATTGTGTATTTTTAAGGAATATATTTGCAAGATCATCGTTTATAACTTTAATTTCCTCATAGGTGTCTTTTATTAGAGAAGGCCTCCCTTTTACGTTCTCGGCCAAATTCAGAATATGCTTATGTCTAATTAAGTAGTCATCTGACTTGCGAATGAAGTCAAGGTTTAGAATAATGACTCTTGCACTGGATGAATTGGACAAGAGGTTGTTTATCCAACTAAAATTTTGTTCTAATTCTTTTATATACTTGATTTTAAGAGAATCTCTGTTATCGAAAAGAATTTCTAGTATTTCATTTTCAACTGAAGGTGTAAAAGTTATTCCAGCTGGTATTTTTTTCAATCTACCTGAAGTTATTAATTCAGCAATCTTTTTGGAGTACTCATCATCCTTATTTAGAATTTCTTCCGCTGTCTTACTTGATAATAATATTAAAAGAGTCTTGAGGACTTTTTCATAATTTTTAACTATCTGAGACTCAACATAATCATTTGGTAGTATTTTTTTTCTTTCCTCTACCTCCTCAAGAAAGTTCTCCAAACCTTCATCCGCGACATCTATTCCATCCATGTATTTTTCATCGAAGACAATGCTGCGAAAGTCTATCATAATTTTTTTTATCAGATCTATGTTAGCGCCGTCGTTTGAAGCAATTATTTCTGCGAAATCATATAATCCATCTTGATTCTTTGATCTGTTGATTGTTACATGATATTTAGTATTTATTAGAATATCTGCAATTAAATTTTTAATTTCTATGGGAATAGATTTTCTTAATTTATGGTGTTTTTTTAAATAATAAAAAATTTTTAATATTATCTCTTGTTTCACAGTATCTTTCTTGCTTGTACTATACTCCTTAAATAAAGATGTGATTTCATCTAAGCAGCCCTCATAAAGTTTTTGATTCTTTTTAATCAAGGAGCTTGATAAATTGCAAAAGGGATTAACTAAGCCTGGAATTTTTAGGTATTTATTTAAATACTCTTCATTTTCAAGGTTTGAATTATCTATATAATACATAAAAAAATATTCCCTTGCCTTATTGAGTTCATTTTCATTCTTCCAATCAATAAATAATTTTTTTTGTAAAGGCTTACTCTCAGAAACTATGGACATTATTGCTCTTGAGTTCCGCTCATCAGGATATTTGGCTAAGACGAGTTTAAGTACTTTGGCTTTATTTACGTTGTCTCTGGAATGCTTTATTGCTGTACTCACGAAGCTTAAGATGTTTCCTTGAATCTGTTTTTTAAGATTTTCCAGAGACTTTTCATCTTTTAATTTCATCAAGACATAGCTATTAATTTCTGGGTTTTGTAATAAGTATCCAAACAAAAACTCACATTTGAAAAATACACCAATCATTCCATCTTTAACTAAATCTTCTTCTCCGTCGAATATTTTTGAAAGGCTCTCGATCATTTTTCCTTGTTCAAAAAATCCATTCTTAAGACGAAATAGTGATAGTCGAAAATTTTCCCCGAATGGAGTTATTTCTTCCCGATCACCAACACATATATTCCTTTTAATTAATTTCTTGTAGTAATCTGAACCTTGTCGGTTAAAAACATTGTCTTGTGACTCAAGAATAATCGTATTAATAATGCCACTCATCTTCTTTGATGTAACTACTTTATGAGGCCTTAATTTAACTAATTTATCTTTATTACGAGAGATTTGGAAAAATAATTTTTCTTTTCCACTCTTAGAAAGCATTGGTATCAAGGCCTTAAGCATTGATATTGCGTAAGTAGAGTTACTTAATCCTTTTGGGTATGTAGGATGGTCATGGCTAAGTTCCTCAAATGAAATTTTATTTAACATTTTAAAATATTCATTTTTGAATGATATTAACAATTTCTTTTTATTATCTTCATTAACACTATCGATTAAATTTGTTAAAAAGGATACTTCTATTATAGGTATTTTGAGTTTCAATATTTTTTAGAAAATAGATTTAAAAAGTCGTTAGGAGCATTTTTGATAAAAGTGCTACATGAATTATTATCGTATTCCAAGCCTTTTATCCAAGAAGCGCATAGAGAAATTACGATGTCTATATTCTCTTTTTCTGGCTCAATTTTAAGTAATTTAGGGGTCTGTTTATATATTTCTCCATCAATGATTAGCTCATCATTCTCCTCTAAAAGAAGTAATTGATTGTAGAAGAGTGTGGCCCTGTCTAGATCTCTCTGGCCAACACCATAATAGATGATATCACCTTTTTCATAAATCTGCTTCTGTGCGCTCTCAAAACTTAATAGGTAAGTTGGAACTTTTTGATTAAATTTTTGAAAAAGTTTTCGAAATAAAAGGTCAGACTTTTTAGAGCCCTTTGTCAGGAAATGGTATTTTCTTAATTCACTATAATATTGTATCCAGTTATTGCAGCTTTCTTTATCAGCAGGAAGCAAAGGAATAAAAGCGTTATTTTGAATTTTGCTGGAAATATTCTTTAGACATTTCTTCCATCTAATTTTAGAAAAACAATAATCACCTTGCTGCATTAATTCAACAGCAAGAGGCATATTGATTGTTTTTATTTTTTGATCTTTTCCTTTTTCAATTGATGTTTCATCTAAAATAAACCTAGTCTGCTTGATAGATAAGTCACTATTTATGTTTTTCATTGTCCCCAATAACGCTGCAAAAGCGGGGGTGGCCATGCTTGTCCCACTGATAGTTAGATGCTCGTTGGTATCTCTTAAATTTTCGTTGTAGTCTGCATTCAGTGATTTTATATTACTTCCCGGGGCATAATATTGAGTATTTTTGCCAAAATTACTAAATGAAGAGGGAGCACCTAAACTCGAAGTTGAACCAATTTTAAAAAAGTTTGGATGATCAATTAATTTTAAATGGCCATTAGAAGCCTTACTACTTACAAGCCCTTCGTTCCCCGATCCCATAACAACCCATTTACCTTTATTCAGAAGATATCGAATAAACTGAATTCCTTTTAAGTTTTCACCGAGACTGATTGAAATGGAAACTACCTTTATTTTTTCATCATCTGCAACTTTCCTATACGCCTCAAAAAGTTTTTCTTCATTAAAACCCATAGTATATTCAACTGGAAACATTGTGGTCTTCAAAGAAGGATTAACTCCATATTTTTTTGAATTAACAATCCCATTTACATGGGTTCCATGTAAATTATAGTCAAGCTCAGGTGAAGTATTATTAAGATAATCTCCAGCTGCGGGATTCCCTCTTGTGATTAACCCTGTGTCTACAATCCCTACGTAAGAATCATATGGTAAATTTAATTTTTCCAAATCAGATTGAACCAAATCAGCTCCGATCGCTTTAATTCCCCAGTCTTCTGCATAATAATTGATGCCCTCTTTTATTTTTGAAAGACTGCATGGTGGAATTAAACCGGCTTCGTCAACGATACAAACTTCAATTGAAGTTTGTTCTATATTCTGAATACCCCTAAGTTTATTGGATAGCTCATATATAAAACTATTTGATATCTCTTCAGAGAATATTGCAGGGATAACAAGGAAATTTAATGCAATTAGAGAAGCTTTATACACACTTGAGTACCTCTTTTATAATATTCAAAATATTCGTCAAATTATTGAATTCTCTTATAATAATCGGAGTTTTAAGGAGAAACCTTTAGCTATTTGGTCGGGGAATTGACCAGCGCATGGTGAGCTTAGTTACCTCGTGAAAATAAACTTGCTACCAGCTCATGACGTAGCTGAAGGTACTGGTCCAGGTGTTGCCAGTGAGGTCGTCAACTAAGGCGCTGCCGCCTTTGCCGTCCTCGCGATAATCTTGGGTGTATTTATCGGGGTAGTCCACTGTGTGGTAGAGGAATTCTACGGCGAAATAGGTTTCTTTGACCTGAATGGGAAATTCCAGACCAAAACCTATACCGAGGCCCAGCCCACCGCCGGAACTATTGGCGAGGCTCGCCTGGTCGACAAATTTATTTTGCAGGTACCAATATTCAAGGCGTGTGGAAAAAAAGGGGTTGGAGTAGGTGAGGGCAGTGCCTAGGTTAGAGGTGTCTATATAATGGCGATAACCTAGAAAGACGCGAAAGATGCTGACTTCTACCAGCCCTATATTATTGTCTTTAGAGCCAAAGACCGTTTGATCAACAAAGAAGTGATGCTTGGAGGTTTCAAAACCTAAACCGAAGGCGCGGTGAAAATCTTTGAAAAAATGCACCGAGATACCAAAACTTGGGCCATCATTTTCATAAAGTTTTCCCCTATTGCCGTCGTGGGTGGTCAGACCGAGGGAGAGGTCGAAGGTAAAATACCTGCCATAGCGATAGAACCTCTCCTCTTCTAATATTTTAGTGGCCTCGAGATCTTCGTTAAAATCCGTGAAAATATCGGTGGCGCCCAAATCGTCGTCCTCGATGGCAAAACTGCCGCCTATTCCTGTCTGGCCCCAAATATTAAAGGAAACGGCATGAAGAAAGAGATATATCAAACAAATTTTTTTCATTTTAATAATAATGTCCTAAAGGTAAAAGTGGATGCCTGCCGCAAAGAGGCCGTTGCCAACAGTCTCGATATGAAACTCTTGGACTTTATTGAAGGAAAGGCCAAATTCAAAGCTAAAGCCGATACTCTCTAATCCTTGGAAAACAAATTCTGAGCCCAATGTTAAGTCAAATTGAAAGCCCGTATCATTGTCGTTGGAGTTGGCATTCTTTTGCGAGATATAAGCACCCAAAAGGGAGTAGTAGAAGTTTAATTGGGGCTCATCAAACAAGAGCCCATAATACTTGAGGCCCATGCCAAAACCGCCTCCTGGGTCTTCTGTGTCGATGGCCATGAGGCCACCATAGGCCGAGCTACGGCCTTTTTGTAGTTTGAAGGATAGCGCCGGTAGTTTATTGACTAGTTGGTTGCTAAAACCCAAACCGAGCTTGCCCTGATGGTCCTTGCTCTGGGCCAATGGGGTGAATAGTAAAAAGACCGTGAGGGCGATTAATTTATGCATCATAAAATACTCCTAACTTATATGTTAATCTAAGCTATCTATTTTTGACAAACTTAGTTCATTGCCCATAATATTTGAGTATTTTTACTCACCCATTATACAGTGCAGAAAAGGATTGATGATTTATGACGACAAAAGACCAAATGGCGATTAATAGAGGCATTGATGAAGTTCTCAACGAAACTGAAATTGGTGGCTTTATCGCGCGCCATAAAATACTGGTGATTAGTGTCATTATTTTGGCAATCGGTGGAGTTCTCGGTTACGGCATCAAGAGTAGCTTAGACGAAAAAAAACATGTCGCTAAAAGCGCCTTGATTTTTTCTTTTGTGCAAGGCCCCTTGAAAGTCGCTACGGAAAAGAAAACACCTTCGGCAGAGTTTGTCACCGCCTTAAAGTCGGTTATTGAAAAAAATGAGGGCCATCCGGTGGGTAATGTTTTAGTACTCAATGCGGTGGATTTACTCTTAAAAAATAAAAAATATCAGGATGCCATTGATATTTTAACTTTAGGCAAGAATAGCGGCTTAGGAAAAAATGCTTATCTTGAGTATCTCTTCAGCACGAGGATGGCAGTGGCCTATGAAGATTTGGGGGATTACCCAGCTGCCATTAAGTCGCTGGAGACACTTTTAAATTCATCGGCGAAGATTTTAGAGGGAAAACTCTACTTAGATTTGGGCCGTCTTTATAAAAAAACAGGCAATATCGAAAAGGCACGCACAAATTTTAAATATGTCGTAGAAAATTCTAAGCAAGCAGACTTTTTAAAAATGGCGAAACTTTATTTGGGCGAACTCGAACAATGAAAAGAAAAATACAAATTTTTAGCGTCTTTATTGTGGTCAAGCTGCTTTTGCTCTCTTGTTCTCTGGTTACTCCTAGAGCAGAGGACAATCAATATAAAAATAAATTTCATCACCTATGGAGCAAGAACAATGATCCCGTTCATGCCACAGGAAATTTGCCCATCGCTCTCAATTCTCCCATGGCACATGAGGGAATTGTCTATGTGGGGCATAATTCTGGAAGGATGATGGCCTATGATCTTGAAAATGGTAGAAAGGTATGGTCGGTAGAAGAAAAGGGCACTCATCATGGCACACCTACCGCATTTAAAGATCAAGTTATTTATGGCAATGTTCAAGGGCGCGTTTTGTCACGGCATTATATCACTGGAAAATTAAAATATAGCGTCGATCTGGGTGCTTCTGTGGAAGCCGCTGGAGTGGTCTATCGGGACAGAATATTTTTTCATTTAAGAAATCACCAAATTTTTTGTCTTGATGTTGAAACGGGCAAAGTGCTGTGGGCCTATAAACGTTCTGTGCCTTATACTACGACCTTACAAAGGGCTTCAAAACCGCTATTGCATAATAATAAACTTTATGTCGGGACCGCCGATGGAAATGTTTTGGCCTTCAATATGGAAGATGGTGTTGTCCTATGGGAGAGCAAAATCACTAACGGTAATAAATTTATAGATGTCGATACCACTCCGGTGCTCATTGGCGAAAAACTATTGGTAGGTTCTCTATCGGGAAATTTGACTTTATTAAGCGCTTCAACTGGTCAAATCTTGAGAAGTTTTCCCTATTCCGTTGCCAGGTCTCCTGTGAAAATTGGGGATAATTTTTTATTTGGAACGACAAATGGAGAGTTGATACTTACAGATGTTGAGATGAATGAACTAAAAAGATTGGAGATTTCTCATTCTGCAATTAGTAGTATCATTCGTTGGAAGGGACATTTTGCGATATCCAATGTCAATGGTGAGCTTTTTCTAGTGGATGAAAAAAAATTCACTGTTTTAGATTTTCTACAGCTGGGGCATGTTAGCAGTGCGGTGTTTGGCGAAATGGTGGTGCAGGCCGGGAAATTGGTCGTCTTATCCTCGCGCAATCGACTGTATATTTTCAACTAATATTCAATCATATCTGATTTAATCCCTTTCTTTTTTACATTATTAGTATGGCGCGATGCGCGATTGAGGTAAAATTACTCTTTGATCATATGTGCTTTTCAGTATGCTACGAATAATAAGGATTTTTTTTGTTACAAAAACTTAAATATTTTTTAATGGGTACGCTGACCTTGCTGGCATTCAGCTGCCAGTGCGAAGAATTTATGTTTTATCAGAAAACTGGTAATCAAAGGTATATTAATCCGGACTTCTTTTTTCTTGAGAAAATTGAGGGTCATATCATCACTTTTGATGACGGTTTTAAGTTCGCTTACGATCGTTATATAGATGAAGGAAATACTACAAAAATATTATTTGGTAGACAGTATTCGCCGGGAGTATTTTATGGCGAAAATATGGCGCTAAGAGTGCCAAAGAATAGCTCTATGTTCCAGTATATCGACGGTACCCTAAAAGGAGTAAAGATATTACAGGCCCTTGGTGCTAGAATACCAAGAATTTATAGTGCAAAGATTTCACAGTATATCGCTCTCGAGTATATAGCAAAATATACAAGCTTTACTGAGATTTTACTAGAACCTGAGACTATTTCAATAAAATATTACGCCCAAATGGAAAGAGAATTTCTAGATTTTTTACTACAATTGGCGCCACTTGAAAGATTATCAGATTTTCATTCAGAACAATTGGTTTATTCTGTGCAAAAAGGCGTTGTGCTTTTAGATTGGAGCTCTGACCATAAAATAAGAAAAAGAGGAAATCCCAAGACAATTTTTAGTGGAAGATTCTTAAAGGCCCTGCTCACATCTATGCACACGAAGAATATTTCGCGAGAGGGCCGACGAAATGCCTACAATAGAATCCGAGAGTATGAGTCTTTAATTTTAACCAGGCAAAATCTGCTAGATCTGCTTGAATTAAAGTCTTTAAAAAAAATAGGTGACATGGTGAATGGGGGATTTTTATTTTCTGCAATTAAAAACGAAATTTTGGCCTGGCCTGCGCTGACAACTGAAGAGTCTATGCTGGATTTAATCAATCTATTGAAAGAAAACTTTGATGGTCTACGAGAGCGAGGCATGACGTTGCATGATTTAGCAGACATTCGCACCAGGCATACCATTCATGCAGAGAATATTTGGTGGCAACTCAGTGCTGAATTGGAACGGATGTCCCATGAAAGTACTTGCCTGGATATGGCAGCTTTCTTCTTTGCGAGTTAGCGTTTGTTATTGATCTTTTTAAGGTAGTCACGGGACCAATCGGCCTGCAAGCGAGTAATTACCTCATTAGAAAAAACTTGTTGATCATTGCCTTTTACCGAAGCTAAACCCCGCGATGGACCTTTTAGGCGTTTTTTCGTGGGGTATTTTTTAAAAGATTTTATGAGGGCCATATTAGAAAAAAGTGTGGTCTTCATTAAAAATTTCAAATTCTTCTTAGATGATTTAAAATTATTTTGTTGGTTTATATAGGTCATGAGATTTTCAAAAATATAGTAATTTTGACTATTGCCGTGTTCACAGAGTTCTTTAATTTCGTTATACGTTTTTGTCAGGTGGATATCTAATGCATTGAGAACGACATCCTTTGATGGTTTTGGGTTTTTGCTCATCAGTAAGTCCTTCACGCGGGGATAGATATTCTCCGCAGTGACAGGTAAGGCCAACTCTGGATGAAGTGCTAGAAATGTATCATCATTAAATTTTTTGAAATCATAGCTGATGGCCTTTAATGGTGTTTTTAGCAATAATTGTTCTTTAAATTGATTTTTAAAATTTAAATGGACACTATGAAAGTTGGAGCAAATATTGATTTCTGGAGTGGTATACTTGGAATAGGCCTGTAAGTCGACAAGTTGTCCGTAGAGCGTGAGAAAATATAATTTTTTATTATTATAGTTAAGCGATGGTGTCGATTTTTGTTTTTTAGAGGCCGGGCGTCTACCCGCAGAAAATCGCTCAAAAGAATAATAATCTGGCACCAGGTTGATGCCGTCGTCTTTGGCAGTATATCTCGTCATTTTTTCTTGAATTGACTCTGGTTTCCTATAATGGCCTGCACATGAGGCCATTAAGGCCATTAAGGCCATTAAGGCCAAAGAAAATGTTAAGGGAAAGATTTTTTTCATACCGATTTCTCCTTTCGTAGCTCTCTATCGGCATATCTAAAAGATATGTAAGGGCATAATATGAAATATTTTGAAATTTATTAGTTGCTAATTCAAGAGGTTGTAGAGAGTGGGGGTGAAGGTTTGCGATATTGTTTGCTCGAATGTCCATACTTGGCCAGTTCTGTCGGTTACTTTGATCATGTATTCCCCGGGCAATAAGACTTTGTGAAATTCATTTGTGGCAGTACTAAACTCACCAATATTTCTTATAAGATTTTTAGAAACTATTTGCTGGATATTGACTTGCAATCCAATTTCATTGAGTTTGATGCCAAAACCTTGATGAATTTTTCCAATATAGCTTAGCAAGGCCTGCCTATTTTTCTTATAATATTCATCGATCATGCTATAGCGTGGCCATTTTGCATGGGAGAGCTCAATGGTGACCTGTAAATCGTTATACCAATAATAACTCCAGTCTTGCATACCCCCGTTCACTTCATACCATTTATACCCATTGACGATACCCCCGGGAAATTGGGTCGAACGCGCCATAGAGGGGACAAGTGAGGCGTAGCTTTTGGATAGCTGAATAATTAATGGAGTATTGGGGGCGTTGAGGTGGTGCGTGTCCCATGGGTAGTTGACCACTTCAGTCCCACCGTGAAAATTTGCCGAGAGAGAAAAATTTCTTTGCGATTGCCATTGCATAACCGCCTGGGTTTCTAATTCTCTATTTTCCCAACGGTTGCGATTATCACGTGTCGTAAAATCGGGGAAATCTCTATTGAGGTCAACAGAACGTTGATTCCCTCTCCTTTTATTATCCGCTCCATCGGGATTCATTGAAGGCATGATAAATATTTCGGTAGCATTAATCAGCTGAGTTATGTAGGGGTCCTTATTATACTGCTCGGCCATATCTTTAATTAGCCTTAACATCAGCTCGCGACCAACAATTTCATCCCCATGCATATTAGCGATATATTTAAATTCGGGTTCCAATTCATCGAGTTCGGGGTTATCAGAGATTTTAACCACCCATAAGTCTCGTCCGCGATGGCTTTTTCCGATACTTATGAGTTTGATAATATGCGGATATAAATCTCTAAGCGCCGTTAATTGGTCCGCAATTTCCTCTGGTGTGGGGTAGCTCGCCGCGAGTTTAGGATGCTCGCTAACCTTCATTAATGGCACGTAAGGAATATCTAATGTCTCTAGCCATAAGGCCAATTTCTTTGGGCCATAAACCTCGTAACCGTCAGGTGTAATATGATCGATGGTCAGATCGGGATGATTTTTAAAAATCGACAATGATTTTTTGCTGCGATCAAATATGAGATAACCCTCTTCAACAATATTTTTCGCAAATACAGAAGTGGTTATACATAATAATAGCATGAATTTAATCATCGACAGCTCCAAGGAAAAAGAATCGTTCTAAAAGTTTTATCTTTTTGATCCCATATTTTTTTACAATATAAATCAATGGGTATCTCAATTGTAGGTTTTTCTTTTTTAAAGGCCTGCACCAGTTTTTCTGGGCAGGGGATATTTTCCGCTGATCTATCTCGATCAATATTGTTTATAAATTTAAAATGCCCAGTAGCGTCCATTTGCATTTGGAAATAGCGACCATCTTTTTCTATGGTAAAAATTAAATTTTTATGACTAACAAAAACGGGCACAAATCTTCTCGGGACAATATACTTTTGTATCTTATTTTTAAAAAGGGCATAGGCCCTATCAAAATAAAAAAGCGTGCCGTCCCTACTAGACATGTTAGCTGTTTTTTTTAATAAATGAGGTACCGATTTAGCAAAGGTTTCTGCCCATTGGATGGGAGGGGCCTTCTTTTTAAGCTGACACGAAGAATCCCAATAAGCAATGTCGCCAGAGTTTTTTGCAGGCGGCCCCGTCCAAAAAGCAAAGGGCATACCATATTGGTTTTTGAATTTATTCAGTGCTTTGAGATTAATCTTTTTGCCCATAAAAAGAGCATTCCATTTTTGATAAATTTTTCCCAAATTTTTAGAGCATAGAGAATTGAAAGGGCAACCGGGATTGACATGGTCATCGAGCAGCTTTTTGATGGAATGAGAACTCTCGACTTGTGGATAGGCGGTAGGGATTAAAATAAAAAGCATGATCAAAGCATTAATTATTCTCACCTCGTTGAGCTATCCTCCAGTTAATAAATCGCCGTGTGAATATTAGCATATTCCAAACAAGTATGATTTGCAACTTGGTAGATGCCCTGGGCCATTTACTATGACTTTTTCTTAAACTTACCTAGGAGCAACAGCAGGGACAAGGCAAGGAATTGGATAACAGAGAGGGTGGCGCCCGATGGTAGGCCCTGCCAATTTGCTAAAAGCAGCCCGAGACAAGAAAAGATCACGGAAAAAAGCACGGAATAAACAAAGGTTTGCGGAATCGTTTTGGCCATCTTTAACCCGAATACACCGGGCACTAATAAAAGTGTATTTATTAAAACCGTACCGGCAATTTTGATAGAACTGACAATAAGAATGGTTACCAGAAAATAAAAACTATAATGGAAGAGTTTGACATTAAGTCCAGAAATAATCGCGCCTTCTTCATCGTAGGAGGTATAGATCCATTTTTTAAAGGGTATTAATATGGCCGGGATGAAGAGTGCGAGCAGAAAAAAAGAAAACCATAAGTCCTCTACCCGCAATAATAATATATCCCCAAAAAGGATACCCATCAGGTTGCCTCGTTGCCTAGCAAATAAATGAAAGAGCAAAATACCTGCCCCCATACTGGCGGTAAAAAAAATACCGATCAGCCCATCGGTGGGAAGTTTTTGTCGATAAGTTGCTTGTGCCAGAAAGGTCACCAATAGGAGGGTGATAATAAGGGTGGTGGTAAAGACCGCGAAAGTATTCTCCCAAGGAAAGAAAATAAGCCCCATACTTAGCCCGAAAAGTGTCGAGTGACTAACCGCTGAACCCATAAAGGCAAACTTTCTCGCGACAATAAGCGGGGAAATAAGACCACAAGTGATGGAGAGGATCAAGGTTCCTACCAGAGCAAAAAAGAGAAAATCATATTCTAGAAAATCTCCCATACTTAGCAAAAAGCTCGATATTAAATTCATGCCTTTTCCTTATCGTCATTGTGCTTTGGGCCATGCGTGACACATTGATGATGATCGATCTGATCCCCGACTTTTTCATGGATTAAAGTATGTTCAAATTCACAATGATAGATACTTTCCAATATATTTTTTGTCAGGAGGTCCTTGCTATCGTGCCAATGTCCAGAATTATTCAGGCATAATATTTTGTCACAATGTTTGAGAATTTGATTGATATTATGATCCACAATAATTACGGCGGTGGCCTGCTCTTTCTTGATGGTATTTAAAATGGCCAAAAGTTGATCTTGTCCATTACTGTCTAAACCATTGGTAGGTTCATCTAAAACCAGAATTTTAGGGCCATGAATAAGCGCCTTTGCCAATAAAACCCTTTGTCTTTCGCCCCCGGACAAGGCAGAAATTAATTCATCTTGCTTATTGAGCATGCCAACTATTTCTAAGGTCTCGGAAATTTTAGTGGCCGATTCTTTCAGTAAACAAGCGTAATCTAATAAATCCTTTACCCGCACGGGCAAAATCTCATTAAACTCCGTTGCTTGTGGTAAATAAGCAAAATAATGGCGATAGTTTGCGCTGGAGGGATCAACTTCCAGGCCCTCGATCTTGATGCTGCCAGATTGTTTTTTTAATAGGCCTACCAGGATTTTAAGCAGCGTACTTTTACCGCCACCATTGGGCCCCAAGATACCTAAGCTCTCGCCTTTTTTAAGATCAAAACTAATTTTATTGAGAATTTGCTTATTTATTTGGTAGGCATAAGAGAGATGCTCAATTTGTAAAAATGGCCCACTCATTTTGCCGGCCTTAAAAAATGGACGATTTTTGTCAGAGGATTGGTTTTGCCGGCAAAAGGGGAGGCCATCACATCTAAAGAAAGCACCTGATGCTGTGGTTTAACCCAATCTTTGAGGAGCGAGGGAATATTGATACCTTGTTCAAAAACCCATACCACTTCACCATGGGAAGTCTGCAAAAAGTCTTTTAAATTTTTGAGCACCTGCGGGGCCAAACTGAGATGCTGATGAGAGTCTCTCAGGGAAAACACTTTGGCGCCTTTGGCGATTAATTGCGGTGCTAAAGCATCGTGGGTCAAAATAAAGGTGTATTTTTTTAAGAGCGCCTTGTTCCAATCCGCAAAAAGCGCAGGGTCACAAACGCCCTGTTGTACCTTACTGCCCCAGCTCTGCAATGTCGTAACAATCTCCCCATAAACGGCACAAAAAATATCGGGATAAAGCCAAAAATGCGCAAGAGCATGGATATTTGTGGTGTGATAAATTTTGAGAAAATGGCGCGAAATAAGCGGTGTTAAAGTTTTTTTCTTTTTTCTTTTGGGCATGATTTTTCGCAACCAGGGTTGCAGCTGCAGCGGCGCCGTCACCAGAAAATCGGCACTATAAATAGGTTTAATTTCCCGCGCCGTTAATTCATGATGATGGTGATCCCCAGCACCCGGAATACTTTTTTTGACGGGGGCGCCGGTGATTCTCTCCAGGATATGACAAATTTGCGGATGGGTACAAGTCAACGTTGGAAGGGTGGCATACAGCCCACCGCTAAAGAGGCAAATGAATATATAGAGAAGTTTCATAAGAGGGTCATCTAATTATGCAGATGAATTGTCAAGATCCCCACCTTGCATGGCCCATGGTCAAAAATTGTGAGCGCTATTTTTATCAAAAAAAAATGAGAAGCCAGGGGGGGGGGTAGGCTTCTCATTTTTGCTGACCATTATCTCTTATTTTTTATAAATCTCATAATAAGAACCTTCAATTATGAAGCTATAATCATTTAAGATAACAAAGTCAGGATCTGTATAGCCTGAGATTAGCATATTAAATCCTATTGAATCTAGTGTTGTATCGGGTAGAGCATGGGCCGGTAACTTGCCAAAATAGTCTAGTATAGCTAATGCTCCTCCACCCTCGAAATCGCGGAGAACTGAGGTCAGCTGAGCTTTTTCATTAGCAAGTACTTGCTGTAAGCTCTCGGACTCCATGTCTTGTATTGCAGTATCGAGACTATCTTGATATTCCGCAATAATTCCCTCCGGAGCGCCAATTCCTTCTATTAATTTAGTTTTTAAACTTTTCCATTTTGTTTGAAGGTTGCCGATCCAGCATTCTTTTGTTTTACAGCTGGTCTGGTTAATTTCTGCGATATGCGCATTAATGGATTTAAGAGGGTCTGCCATGAAGCCTTCTTTAGCAAAAGATGGTTGTAGGCAAGCAGCAGTAATGATGGCCATAAGCATAGTTTTTTTCATAATAATTCTCCTTTAAAAAGTTAGTACTGTATTTTGAACACTCTATATATGCTTATCTTGCGCCGCAGTCAATGCGGCGTGTATTTTTTACCGCGGTCGTCCACGAACTCGATATTATGCATGAATACGTAACCTGGTTTATAACTCTGTCAAAACCAGGTTAGTGAAGCAACCTGGTTTACCCCCTTATTGAAACCAGGTTAATATGCTAGGCTGAGCATAATATGATAATGAACAGATGTTTCATTTTTGAATTATATTCTGCAATCTTTATATTTTCGCCTGTTATTTATTGTTCCGTATACTGTCACGTGCTACGCCTCGTGCATGAAATGGTGTTTTTATTTTCAAATTATTGCTGTTGTAGCGCTCGTGGTGTCCTGTGCGTCTGCTCCTCGCCAGAAATTAAGTAGCGAGCAGGTATGGCATAAAACGAATTTTGATTTAAAGCAAGTGTTCTTCATATTTGATAAAGAGACATCAACTGAAGCCCTCTTGTTGGCCAAGTACAAAATTATTAATTATCTTAATCTTTTGCACAATGACTCAAAAAAAATTAAATTTTTAAAGAAGAAGATTTGCTATAGTTTACAGGCCGACTCTACGGAGTATAGACAAGTTGTAAAAGAAAACTTTTTAAAAAAATCTTTTATAGATCAAGATTTAAAAAGTGTATTCCATAGTCTTATCGAGAAATCATTTGAGTCGAATATTATTACCGAAAAAAATAAAAAATATATTGCAGGTCAAATATTTAATCTTTATTTGAAGAATGTCGTCGATAGGTTTTCGTTTGCTACGACGATAGACCGTGAAAATTATGCGAAATCATACGCCTATGAAGTCGATTATATATTTGGTTTTTTGACGAAGATTGATAAACGCACTAATCATAGAGTTGTTACAAGAGTTTTGGTTGATCAAAATGGAAAACATCTTTCTTCGGTGAAGCTGAATGATATAATTCTTGGTGTCTATATTGATAAAATACTTATTCCCTTTAAAAAAGACTTTGAAAATGTCATTCGAAAAGAGTTTTTGAAGCACGATGAAGTTCTATTAAGTATAAAAAGAGCAGGTATTATTTCAAAGATTCTTATAACAAAAAGAATGACAGAGTATCATTATAATGAATTCTCTCATGACAAAGAAAATAAAATACTTACTGTTAATATTAAAAGATTTAGAGACATGAAGCAATGTCTTGAAATTGAGAATTATGTCAATAAATATGCCAGTAAAGAGACAGCGATAGTTATTGATCTAAGAGATAACCCAGGGGGAATGCTTGAATTAGCGGTTTGTATTGCCGACATTTTTTTGGATCAAAACAAGGTTATTTATGTATCGAAGAGGCTTGAAAAAGATATTCGCACTCCCCAAGATGTGCTTGCGAAATCCATTGCCTATGCGGGCAGGGAGATGGTTACAGAGGCACCTGTCTTTATCTTACAAAATAAAAATTCAGCATCGGCATCAGAGGTCTTAGCGGCGTCTTTAAAAGATCATAAAAGAGCGTTGATTTTTGGAGACGAATCTTACGGGAAAGGTGTAGGACAGTCAGAGGTGGAAAGGTTTGAAAACCATGCATACTTTAAGAATAATTTTGATATCATCATTTTTTTAACGAATATATTATTGACCCGTCCCCATGGAGGGACGGTACATAAAGTTGGGTTGCCGCCAGATTTTTTTATAAAGGAAAATCCAAGTGGAAAAGATAATGTAAAACTAGCAGATAATTGTTGGGATAAAAAGAAATCTTCTACTGATAGATCCTATAAAGAAAAACTAAAAAAAGCAAAATATAGAAACCCAGATTATCAGTACATGAGATTAAAGGATTTTATTTTATGCGAAAGGAATATTAAGTCATGAAAAAATTAAGCTGGATATTTTTGTCAGTATTATTCACTTCTTGTGCGACACCAGTTGTCTATAAAAAAATATATATTCCAAGAAAGGAGAATATTAAAGTTTCAAAAAATTCTGAAGTAAATTATATAGTCAAGCATACTAACGCCGGTTCTTTGAGAGCAGCAAATGAGTATGAAGGTAATAATATGTCATATAATGAAATTCCTTCAGAGTTTCTTAACAAAAATATAAAATTCTTATCTAATAAGGCGATAACCGTCACCCAAAATGCTGATAGCGAAGTATTTGCAGTTCGCTTTGAGGAAGGTCGTACGATCCATTGTCTTGTTGCAAAAGACTATACTCTCGATATGACGGAAAATTCTTTTCGCAAGAATTTTTCCAAGTTATCAGCTCAAAAAGAAATATTTACTTATGATGATAAGATTGAAAATTATAAGTATATTCAAGAATTCAAAGAGATTTCTGGAGTGGTTCGCCTTGGCAGAAACCGCACTCTTTTCCAAACGAAGGCCTACTTGATGAGCTTAAAAGTCCCGCGTGGTAAATATAAGAGGGCGGTATGTATTTTTGATGGTTTAGGCATGAAGCGAACTCTTAAGCGGATAATGGAGGAATTTGCAGAGCAAGTTTTTCCATCTTAATAGTGTTAGGCATAGTTATAACTAGTCGAAATTATAGGTATTTTCGTGTCTTTGCGTATTTTCCGCAAAGGTGTTGCGGATTATGGTGGTATTCTACGGCCTCACTGAGGATTATAATATGTATGCAAGAGCATTAGATTTGAACAAAGACTCGCTTCCCTCGGATTTAAGAATATGTTAACCCGTACTGCCCTAACTTCTTTTTGTTTGGCGATCTGAATATTCCCAGATCGGCCCTGCTATTTTTGCACGGTAGCGCAGGACTCTCTGCCGTGAAACCATGGGGAAGAAAATTGTCAGCGCTGGCGCGGACAATAGAGCGAGCGCGCACTGGGGGTGAAAAGTTTTCTTGCTCGGCCCATAAATATTACAAGATGATGCTTGATTGTTGATCGCCTGTGGATGATGGATAATATTTCGCTATTTGAAAAAGTAAGGTTTTTTTTCTTTTATTTTTTTAAA
>Ga0316206_1001614_pt1 | contig 18844 bp, 17 predicted proteins | sample 6monthpyrite_MG_FD_204942 | JGI IMG/M metagenome (GOLD analysis project Ga0316206, IMG submission 204942) | Microbial mat bacterial communities from mineral coupon in-situ incubated in ocean water Damariscotta River, Maine, United States -... | ecosystem: Environmental > Aquatic > Marine >... | reverse complement strand
CGTTAAAAAAACAACTCCCGCATTTTAAACGGGAGTGCAAATATATATCATTTTTTTTTAACCAAAACTTTTTTTGAAGTTTTTTTTTGTTTTTTTTGAAAAAATTAATTTCCAAGCATTTTTTTCTTCAAGTTAGCGTCAGCTGGTTTGTCACAAAGCCATATACCAAATAGTGCTTTTTTAAAATCTAACCCTTTGATTGTTACCAATATCTTGTTGTTTTTAATAAGTTCCGTTCCTTTGCCTGGCACGTAAACAAGATCAAAAACATCACCTTTAATTATTTCTCCAGCAAACCCTTTACTGATTAAAGTGTTTATTTTATCTTTAATTGGGTCTGTTTTGTTTCCTGTTGACTTATCGAATCCTTCACGGATTGCTTCTTCCATGTTATCTTTACTGACCATTCCTGAAATTATTCTCATTTTAATGGCCATTGATTTATCAGCGTTTATGATTTTATTGGCGTCAGATGTTTTTTCTTCAAGGTATAGCACTCCTACATATAGGTCTAGAAATAATTTTTCTCGAATTCCTCCTCCATTAATCTTTAAGTATTTTCCGTTAGCCTTAACTACATTTGGCATTACTATTCCATTAATTTTTGTTTGTGCGTTAACAGATAGAACTGATACAAACGCAATCATTGTCATTAGGTATTTCATATTTTATTTTTAATTTATAAAAAACTCGCAATTTGAATATCAAAATGCGAGCCAAAGCTAGTCATTTATTTTTACTTTAATTTTTCTTTATGTTTTTTTACTTGACGTCTTAAAGCTTCAACACATAAATCTGTTGCTTCTTCAAAACTTTTACTTTGTTTTTTAGCGAACATTTCTTTTCCTGGTACATGTATTTTAATTTCGGCTATTTTATTTTCATTTTCTGAATTACTTCCTAATTTAAGATGCACTTCACCCGAAACTATGTTATCAAAAAAATGTTCCAATTTATTAACTCTTTCGTTTACGAAATCTACCAATTTTTTATCGGCATCAAAATGTACTGCTTCAACTTTAATATCCATACTGTTAATTTTTTATTCTCCTCCACGCGGATGAGATGATTTATAAATGTTTTTTACACGTTTGAACGAATTATGTGTATAAACTTGCGTTGCTACTAAGTCCGAGTGACCTAAAAGTTTCTTTATAGACTCAAGAGATGCTCCATTATTGAGCATGTGAGTTGCAAAAGTATGCCTTAGAACATGCGGACTTTTCTTTTTAAGATTAGTTGCTTTACTAAGGTAGTAATTTACTTTGCTATAGACAAATTTTGGTGATAGTTTTTTTCCTGTTTTAGTATTTATTAAGAATTCGGATGAAATATTGTTTTTCGCCCTTAACAACTTATACTCTTGTATAAATTCATGGAATCTTGCTGTGATGGGTATAATCCTTTCTTTATTTCTTTTACCTAAAACTTTTATTGAGCCTCTATTAACATTGTTTATTTTAAGATTAATTAATTCATCTAATCTTATTCCTGTTTGGTAAAACATCTCTAAAATCAGTTCATCTCTTACATTTGAGAAATCGTCTTGGTGTTCTTTAAATATTGTTTTGTCCCATAATTGATTTTCAGGAACAAATTGTGGTAATCGTTTTTTTGTACTTAACCCTTGAATTTTAGCCATTGGGTTAATTTCGATTAATTTTTGCCTTTTTAAAAATTTAAAAAAGGTTTTAAGGCTAGATAATTTTCGGTTTATAGTTGTGTTTTCTTTACCATCTTCAACTAAATCGACTAAATAGTTACGAATATCTTTATGGTTTATTTGATTTATTTCATTTTCATTGAAGGCAATTAAGTCAAAGAATTGTTCAATATCTTTTTTATACGCGACAACCGTATGCATTGAAAATCGTTTTTCGTTGGTTAAATAATTTAAGAAATCATCTATCATATAGTATAAAAACAAAAAAGGTGTAAGTCAAACTTACACCTTTTTACGTAAAAATCGATAAAATGTTTTACATTTCAGCTTGTTGCAAACCTTGTTTGTAAGCTGCTTTTAATCTCATTTGTCTATTAGCAATAGAAGGTTTAGTGAAATTTTTTCTTTCTCTTAAATCTCTCATCATTCCAGTTTTTTCAAACTTCTTCTTATACTTTTTAAGAGCTCTTTCAATATTCTCTCCTTCTTTTAATGGTATTATTAACATATCTTAAATTCTTTTTATATTCAAAATTGGAGTGCAAAGGTAAAATAATTAAACTTATTCACAAACTTATCTTCAAATTAATTTTTAAATTTTGTCTATTTCAATATTTCTCTTGAAATTACGAGTTTCTGTATTTCAGATGTTCCTTCACCGATTGTACAGAGTTTTGAATCTCTATAAAATTTTTCAACTGGAAAATCTTTTGTGTATCCGTATCCACCAAAGATTTGGACTGCTTCATTTGATACTGAGACAGCTACTTCAGAAGAATAATATTTTGCCATTGCAGATTCTTTAGTTAGGTTTAAATGATTATCCTTTAAATATGCTGCTTGATATAATAACAATTCAGAACATTCAATATCTGTTGCCATGTCTGCTAACTTAAACGCTATGGCTTGAAATTTTGAAATTGGTTTTCCAAACTGTTCTCTTTCTTTTGAATATTGCAACGCAGCGTTGTAAGCACCTTTAGCGATACCTAATCCAAGAGACCCTATAGAAATACGTCCACCATCAAGGATTTGCATAGCCTGAATAAACCCCTCACCTTCTTTACCAATTAATTGATCTTTATGGATACGGCAATTATTAAAAATAAGTTCAGCTGTTTCAGAGGCTCTCATTCCTAATTTATTTTCTTTTTTTCCTGACATAAATCCAGGTGTTCCTTTTTCGATAATAAAGGCAGACATTCCGTGAGAATCACCTTTTTCGCCTGTTCTCACAATAACTACAGCAACGTCACCAGAAATAGCGTGGGTAATAAAGTTTTTTGAACCATTAATTATATAATGGTCTTCATCTTTTACAGCGGTTGTATTCATTCCCCCGGCATCTGAACCAGTCCCAGTTTCAGTTAATCCCCATGCTCCAATCCATTCGGCTGTGGCTAACTTTGGTAAGTATTTTCTTTTTTGCTCTTCAGAACCATGATATAAAATATGACCTGTGCATAAAGAATTGTGAGCTGCTACGGATAACCCGATAGAGCCACAAACTTTTGAAATTTCAGAAACAACTGTTATGTATTCAAAGTAACCAAAGCCACTGCCTCCATATTCTGTAGGTACAATAACTCCCATAAGTCCAAGGTTACCTAATTTTTTAAACAATTCAACGGGAAAGATTTGCTCTTCATCCCATTCCATCATTTTAGGTTTTATTTCTTTCTCAGCAAAATCGCGAATCATTTCCGCAATCATTTTTTGGTTTTCGTTTTTTTCGAAATTCATTTTAGAGTCTGTTTTTAATAGACCGCTAAATTAGTAATAATTTAATACAATTTACATCCTTTTAGAGATAATAAAAACCTTCAATCTATTATAAATTATGCGTGCCTAGTAAAATAATATAATCTTAAACCTTTAATATTTGATGTGTATTTATGAATTAAATCTTGTTTAAAAATAAAAGGGTTTTAGCAAAAGAAAGAAGAGTCACCTATTAAACATTTTTCAATAAAGAATAGTCGTATTTATAATTTACTTTTTTAATATTCAATGTATGGGATTAATTTGTCGATTTCATTCTGTGTAAGCGTTTTATTATTTAGTAAAAATTGGATTGAAGTTAGCTTACCTTTAAACCTTTGATCTATTATTGCTTTAGCACAATCCCATGAAATGTAAGGATGTTTTTTTAGGTCAGATATGGAGAAAACATTGACATTTATTTTGGATAAGCTAATGGGGTTTATTGAGATTTGAGGTTTGATGAGTTCAAAGTTTTCATCTGAAATACCATATACTTCTTTTAATTGATGAATAGAGTGGTACCCACCAATTTGGTCTTTATACTTTAATATGTTACTAGCAGTATAGTTTCCAATTCCTTTAACTTTTAGTAAATCATTTTTAGTCGCTGAATTTAACTCAACAAGAACAACCTTTTTTTGAAATTTAATATCACTATCTGGTTTTAAGTTATTATTTACGTTTTTTTTGTCAGAAATAGATTTTTGAATTTGAATATAAGGCTCTAATTCTGCATATTTTTCATCATCAATCACAAAAGATTTTTTTAGATCTTCTTTTTGTTTAAACCCATTTAATTTGTTTTTAAAGCTGATTATTGATTTCGCTTGTTTATCAGAAAACCCAATTTTTTGCCAATCAGAAACATTATATTGATTTGGGTCAAAAGGTTGGATTTTGTATTCTATAAGAGATTTGTTTTTGTGTTGATATTTATTTTTATAGTCACCATCTTCTAAAATTTCATATTGGGATACATCAGTTATAAATGGATTTGGAAGTGTGATTTTATTTTCTTTGTTTAGCAAAATCGTAAATCCAACAATGCAAACAGCAATAGCAACTACTCCAACTTTCTGTCCCTTTGAGAATGTGAAGTAGAATTTCATAAAAAGGGCTTTTACTGTTCTGCTTTTTGGGCTTTTACTTTATCCATAAACTTTTTAAGTTCTTTTTTGACTATTGGGGCTAAGATAAACAGTCCAATCATATTAGGGACCATCATTGCAAAAATCATTGCATCAGAAAATCCAATAACCGAGCCTAAACTTGCAGCTGAACCAATAACAACAAAAACTAAAAACAATAGCTTATATGTGTATTCAGCTCTTTTAGATCGTCCAAAAAGAAATGACCAACCTTGATACCCATAATACGACCAAGAAATCATAGTTGAAAAAGCGAATAACATAACAGCACCAGTCAATACCCAAGGAAACCAAGAAATTGCTGATTCAAATGCAGAAGACGTTAATAAAATAGCACCAGCGTCATCTAATCCTGAATTTGCAGCATTAACATTTCCAGTAATGATTAAGACTAAAGCTGTCATTGTACAAACGATAACAGTGTCAATAAAAGGTTCTAATAAAGCGACCATCCCTTCACTTGCTGCATATTTAGTTTTAACGGCAGAATGTGCTATAGACGCAGATCCAATTCCAGCTTCATTTGAAAAAGCAGCACGTTTAAACCCTTGAACTAAAACTCCTATCGCTCCACCAGCAACACCAATAGGTGTAAAAGCGCCATTAAATATTTGAGCAAAAGCATCACCAATCATTGCATAATTTGAGAAAATAACATATAATGAAGCTGCCACATATATAACCACCATAAATGGTACAATTTTATCAGTTACTTTTGCGATTTTTTTAATTCCTCCAATAATAACAATTCCAACAAATACAGCCATTACTAAACCAAAAATCCAGCCATTTCCGTGTAAAGCAGATTGCTCACCTCCAGTAATGTTTTCTAACATTTGAAAAGCTTGATTCGCTTGAAACATATTTCCTCCTCCAAAAGAACCTCCAATAACAAAAATTGCAAACACAACAGCTAGCACTTTTCCAAGTCCAGTATATCCTCTTTCTTTTAATCCTTTTTTAAGATAATACATAGGTCCCCCAAAAACAGTTCCATCCTTTTCAATATCTCTATACTTTACTCCTAATGTACATTCAACAAATTTTGATGCCATTCCAAGAAATCCAGCAGCAATCATCCAAAAAGTTGCTCCAGCTCCACCAATAGATACAGCAATTGCAACTCCAGCAATATTCCCTAAACCAACAGTGGCAGATAAAGCAGCAGTTAAGGCTTGAAAATGGGAAACCTCACCTTCATGCCCCTCAACTCTTATTGTATCTGGATTATCTCCATCATCAGTAAAAACGGAGTCAGATACCTCAACTTTATGGTCTACTCTTTCTTCAAATTCGTCATATTTACCTTGAACAATTTTTATTGAAGTAAAAAACCCAGTAAAATTAATGAATCTAAAATATATTGTAAAAAATACAGCACCAATAATTAATGGAAACAATACCCAATAAACTCTAGTATATGGGGCATTTACCGTGACAGTAATCGTTTTATCAAGGTTTACTAAGTCAGAATAAGCAATTTTTATTTCCCCTCCTTTGGTTACAATTAATTCTTTATCTGTATTGATTTCTTCCGCAATTTGCCCTTTTTTTAACGGTATATTAGAAATATAAAGCGTGTCATTTTTACTAACATATAGTTGCCCAGTATTTAATTTATATTCAGAAACGTCATCTGAATTATTTATTAATTTGTTTTTGACATCTAAATCAATAACTACAGTTTCTTCAATAGATCCAATTGGAATTTGATAAAATACACCACTCACAAACCAACCTGTAGCATTTCCAAATGCATTATCAATTTTTTGATCCATTCCTATTTCCACAACTTTCTCGGTTGAAAATGTAAAAATTGAACTTAATAAGAATACTACTGTTAATATCTTTTTCATTGTTTGATTTTGATTATTGGGTAACAAATATATAAAAATAAATTTTGGGAGCGTTAACTAATATATTTAAGGCTCTGTTTAAGGGTGATAGGTTTAAAATTTAATTCTTTAATGGCTTTATTTAAAATAAAACCTGTTTTTGGTGGTCTTTTTGCTTTTTGATTTAATGTTTTGGATTTAATGGGTTTGATTAATTCTTTATCAGCTCCATAATAATCTGCTATTTCGCAAACTAAGTCATAAATAGAGAAGATTTTTGGTCCAGATATGTGATAAATACCAATTGCATTTAATTTTGCTGTTTGAATACAGGCCCATGCTAAGTCGTCAGCCCAAGTTGGAGAACGAAATTGGTCATCAACAATAGTTAAAGGTTTACCGTTTTTTAAAGCTGACTTTGCCCAAAGTACAATGTTAGAACGACTTAAGTTTTCTCCTTCACCATAAACAATAATTGTTCTTAAAATTGACCAATTGGTGTAGTTGTCATTTTGTAAAATGAGTTCTGAGTTTACTTTTGATTTTGCATAAACACTTAGCGGATTGGTTTGATCTGTTTCTTTATAAGGCCCGTTTTGACCGTCAAACACAAAGTCAGTTGATAAATGAACAAAATGGATGTTATTATTTTTTGAAACATCAAATAAATACTGAACTGCTTTTACGTTAACTTTTTGGCACAACTCTATATTGTCTTCACAAAAATCGACATTTGTAATTGCGGCTGTATTTATAATATGAGTTGGGCTATATTCACTTACCAAAACATTAATTTTGGTTTGGTTTGTGATGTCTAACGAACAATAATTTGAACATTTAGAATTTCGATTTTCTCCGATTGAAGTTGCAAGATAATCAATATTTTTATGTTTTAATTGATTGACAATCTTTTGTCCGAGTAATCCATTCGAGCCTGTTATTAAGATTCTCATTATTTAATGCCAAAAATTTCGTTTAATGCTTTAATTTGTTCTGGGTTACCGAGTACAAATAATTTAGATCCTGGTACAATTTCTATTGTATCTGGTGGATTAATTTGATATTCACCATTTTTAGATTTATAACCTATGACATTACATCCTGTCATAGCTCTTTTTTTTAGAGTAGAAATGGTACAAAACTTAAGATCCTCAGGGAGTTCTTTAAAATCAATTTCTTCTAAGTTAACAGCTGCTTTACCCGACACCTGAATCAAGTCAATAAACTCCATTACATCCGGGTTAACAACCAATGAAGCCATGTGAGCTCCACCAACAGTGTCAGGCATAATAACGTTATCAGCACCAGCTATTCTTAATTTTCGCATTGAGGAATATGATGATGCGCGTGAGATAATTTTTAATTTAGGATTCAATTCTCTAGCTGATAACACAACAAACAAATTATCGGCATCTTTGGGCAAGGCAGTAATCAGAGATGTAGCATCTTTAATTCCGGATTTCACTAATACAAAATCGTCAGTTGCATCACCTTTTACGAACATGTCGGTATTATCGTCATCATTAATAATTTCAGAACTACTTTCGATAATAACAGATGTTTTTTTATAAAAATTCAAATCGTGTGCAACTTGACGACCTACCCGACCATATCCACAAACAATGGTATGATTTTTTAATTTTTCTAAGTTCTTTATCATTTTTAGTTCTTTATAATATTTAACATACTCTCCTCCAATAATATATTTAGTAATTGCTGTAACGGCATAGGCAAAAGTACCAAAACTTGTAACAATTAGGAAAGCCGAAAACATTTTACCTGCAAAATGCATGGAGTGTACTTCATTAAAACCAACAGTTGAAACCGTAATTATGGTCATATAAAATGAATCGAATACATCCCATTGTTCAAAGTACATATACCCAACTGTTCCCATTACAATAATGGCAATAATTAACCCAAGGGCTACATATAATTTTGAAAAATATTTAAAATGTCTTTTCATTTATAATTCCCAAATACTTTTTCGTTTACGTTGAAATTTAAAAATATGTTTATGTTCTAAAACAAATGCCATTCCTAAATATACAATTAATGGTGAACCCAAGCCTATAAAAGTGAAGTAAATAAAAAATAATCTTACTCTTGTGACTTCAACTCTTAATTTACGTGCAAACCAAGTGCTTACCCCAAAGGATCTCATTTCAAAAAAAAAGGCTATTTTTTGGATTAATTTTTTCATGATTCAATAATTGTAAAGATAAGATATAAATTTGAAGTGCGTTATAAATGATATTGTTATTTTACATTAAATCAATGACCTTTAAACTTAAGTAAATATTGCCCTATTTTACAATTTAAGCATTTATGTTTTGAACAAAATTCATTTTTAAGTTCAATTAAAGCTTGTGAATCTGCAACTGTTTTTATTTCTATATCCATTTTTTTCCATTTATTAAGAAGTGCATTTTTTTCTGGTTTAATTTGTTCTAACCAATCAAATGTTTTTTCCTTTAATTTTTCATCATCTGTAGCACAGCCAATAGCAAATAAATAAGGAATAACAACATTAATTAAAATGAGATTAATAAAATCAAGAGACAATCCTTTATTTTTTCTTTTCCCTACTCTACCAAACATATAGTAGCGTTCCCAATAGTCGTCAGTTTTGGTTTTAAAAATCTGTATTAGTTCTGTCATTGTCTGATTTTCATTTACTTTTAGGTTATTTGATAAAAGTTGAGAAATTTGAGCAATTCTGACGGTTGGAAAATTTGAAGGTCTCATGGTAGAAAATTTCCACTCTTTAATATTCATTTCGGTTAAACTGTATAATTGTTTTTGATAGGCGTATTCTTTTTGTAAGTTCAGGAAATATTTATCTTCATTTTTTTCGGTTAGAAAACCGGATATTCCGAATAAATAAGCTTGGATTTTCACTAAATCATAATTAAGTTTAGCAATAACTTTATGGTCAAAATTTTCTCCTAACTTTTTAAAAGCTTGTTGATTTACTTTTGTACCGAACGCTTTAAATAAAACAATGTAAAATACTTTTTTTCTATCACCATTATAGTGTTCAAATAAATTAATAATTGATTTTGATTTACGTGATAATCTGTTTAATAGGGCTTTTTCTTTTTGTTGAAAAATTATAAAATCATCAACAGATTGTATATCATTTTGACATGCGATCCAATTTTTTGAATTCATGTATGTTTTATACTTAAGATAATGGGATTGACTAATAACGTTTTTTAGCTCAACCACAGGTAATTCATATTGACCAGAAGTAATTTCTAAATCATGTTCAAAAACCATGTGTAAAATTACATTGTTATAGTTTGGATCGTTTTGATGTTTGTGCTTAATCCAATCAGATGATTTGACATGAAATTCAATTTGTCCTGCCCAAATTTTACCGTTTAGTTTAATTTTACATTCTAAAAAGTCGGGTCCAGCATTCGTATTAAATAGTCCGAAATTTAATATTTCTACATTTAAATTTTTAGTCGTTGTAAAATTTTTACCTAATTGTTTTGTTCTAAAAATATAGTGTAGATACTCTTCTTTCATATCTTGTCTTTATGTTTTAACAAAAAACTTATAATGAGTTTAAATCAGGCAGTTTTTTTATTAAACAAACTTCTTTTCTTTCATTATTTTTGACATTTGTTGTTGAATGTTTAATGCAATATTTCTTGAATTTACAGCAAAATTTTCATCATTACCAGCATATAAAATTCCTCTTGACGAGTTCACTAACAAGCCACAATCATTATTCCATCCATAATTTGCAACATCATCAAGTGAACCGCCTTGTGCTCCTATTCCAGGTACAAGAAAGAAATGTTTAGGTGCGATTTTTCTAACATCTGCAATTTTTTCTGCTCTAGTTGCACCAACAACGTACATTAATTTTTTCTCATCACCCCAATCTGCAGACTTTCTTAAAACCTTTTCAAATAACTTTTCTCCTTTTAAATCTGTAGTAAACTGAAAATCTAACGCACCTTTATTTGAAGTTAACGCCAACATAATTACCCATTTATTTTCATACTCAAAGAAAGGTGTTACAGAATCAACTCCCATATAGGGAGCAATGGTTACAGCATCAAAATCTAAATATTCAAAAAATGTTTTGGCATAATAATTTGATGTATTCCCAATGTCACCACGTTTGGCATCAGCAATTGTAAATATATTGTTTGGAATATAATCCAACGTTTTTTTAAGAGACTCCCATCCTTTTGGTCCATGACATTCATAAAAGGCAATATTTGGTTTATAAGCAACAGCTAAATCTTTAGTTGCATCAATTATTCTTTTATTAAATTCAAATATTGGGTCTTCATATTTTAATAAAAACGGTGGTATTTTTTCTAAATCCACGTCCAAACCAACACAAAGAAAGCTTTGCTTGTCTTTAATATTTTGTATGAGTTGTTTGTGTGTCATATTTCTGTTTGCTCAACGTATGATACTAGGTACGTGAGACTTTTTGCTGTTTTTTTACTATGAGTGTGTACTTATTAGAGACTTAGCAGTATTGACTCTTTATTAAAAGCCGCCTTCTTTTAATTTTTCTGCATTTTCTGCCATTCTTAAAGCGTCTATCATTTCTTGCATATCTCCATTCATAAAGGCTGGTAGGTTATACATTGTTTTATTAATTCTGTGATCGGTTACACGTCCTTGAGGATAGTTATAAGTTCTGATTTTTGCAGATCTATCACCAGTCGAAACTTTAGATTTACGTAGCGCAGCTCTTTCTTTTTCTTGCTTTTCAACTTCAACTTGAAACAGTCTGGTTTTTAAAACTTTTAAAGCTTTATCGTAGTTTTTATGTTGTGATCGTCCATCTTGACATTCAACTACCGTATTTGTTGGCAAGTGTGTTAAACGCACAGCAGATTCAGTTTTATTAACGTGCTGACCACCTGCACCTGAGGCACGATAGGTGTCTTTTTTTACATCAGCCATGTTTAATTTAAAATCAATATCATCAGCCTCAGGCATAACTGCAACAGTAATTGCAGATGTATGCACGCGCCCTTGAGATTCAGTATCGGGAACACGCTGTACACGGTGCACGCCTGACTCAAATTTTAATGTGCCATAAACTTCCTCTCCTGCAACTTCAAATTGAATTTCTCTAAATCCAGAAACGCTACCTGAATTAGAATTTACAACATCAACTTTCCATCCCATAGTTTTAAAATACATGGTGTACATTCGGTATATATCTTCAACAAACATACAAGCTTCATCTCCACCTGTCCCCGCTCTTAATTCAATAATAACATTTTTGTCGTCATTTGGATCTTTGGGGATTAACAACACTTTAATTTCTTCTTCTAAGACTTCAACTTGTGGTGATAGCTCATCAAATTCCATTTTAGCCATTTCTTTAAAGTCTGCATCTTCATCTGATGCCATAACTTCACGAGCTGATGCAATGTTTTCAAGAATATTTTTATACCTTTTATATACCTCAACAATAATGCTAAGGTCTTTGTATTCTTTGTTCAGTTTAACGTATCTGTCCATATCCGAAATAATTTCTGGATCGACAATTTTTGTTCCTATTTCTTCAAATCTAATATTTATGGATTCTAATTTTTGTAATAAATCACTCATTATTTAAATTGTATAATCTTTTGTATTTGGTTTTTTTACACGTAAATTGAATTATAATTAAGTATATTTAAATTCACCAAATTGAGATGTTATTGTTAATTTTTTTGAATCAGAAGCTTCAACTCTACCAATAATTTTTGCATCAACGTTGTATGATTTTGAAATATCAATGATTTGTTGCGCATATTCTTTAGGTAAATAAATTTCCATACGGTGCCCCATGTTAAATACTTTGTACATTTCTTTCCAATCTGTTTTAGATTCTGATTGGATTAGTTTAAATAATGGCGGAACGTCAAACATATTATCTTTAATAATATGTAAGTTTTTTACAAAATGTAATATTTTAGTTTGTGCACCACCACTGCAATGTACCATTCCATGAATATTTGATTTGTGGTTGGTTAAAATTTCTTTAATGATTGGTGCATACGTTCTGGTTGGTGACAATACTAATTTTCCTGCATCAATTGGAGAACCTTCAACAGCATCAGTTAATTTTTTAGTTCCAGAGTACACCAATTCAGATGGGACTGCGGCATCAAAAGACTCGGGATATTTAATAGCTAAATATTTATCAAACACATCATGACGGGCAGATGTTAATCCATTTGATCCCATTCCTCCGTTGTATTCTGTTTCATAAGTTGCTTGGCCAAAAGATTCTAATCCAACAATTACATCACCAGCTTTTATATTAGCGTTGTCTATAACATCTTCACGTTTCATGCGCGCAGTGACTGTAGAATCAACAATAATGGTACGTACTAAATCACCAACATCAGCAGTTTCACCACCGGTAGAGTGAATATACACACCATGCTGACGTAAATCAGCCAAAAGTACCTCAGTACCATTAATAATTTGAGATAAAACTTCTCCTGTGATTAAATTTTTATTTCGACCTATTGTGGATGATAATAAAATGTTTTCGGTTGCGCCAACACATAATAAGTCATCAATATTCATGATTAAGGCATCTTGAGCAATTCCTTTCCAAACACTTACGTCACCAGTTTCTTTCCAATACATATAAGCTAACGAACTTTTAGTTCCTGCGCCATCAGCATGCATGACTATACAATGGTCATTACTTCCGGTCAAATGATCGGGAACAATTTTACAAAATGCTTGTGGAAACAATCCTTTATCCACATTTTTAATGGCATTATGAACATCTTCTTTTGAAGCTGAAACACCTCTTTGATTATATCTTACGTCAGACATTAATTCTTATTTATAAGTTAAGCACTAAAGCACTATTTTAATTTTTTTACAAAAATAAAAAAAGCATCCCGAATACACGGAACGCTTTTTAATTTATAATTTTATTTATCTACTCGTTACCTGTTCCTTCTTCTGGCTCATTAGCTTCAGCTTTAGGTACGTATTCCATACTGATAATTTTTCCTTCAGTACGTCTATTTTTTTGGTGTAACATTTCAAATTTAACTTTATCTGTTTTCTTAAATTTATTAATATAAGCTTCAGTTAATTTATGCACACCTAAAGTGTCTCCTGTTGCAGGGTCAATTTCAACATAAGTTGTTGGTGTATCTTCACCATAACCTCTTGGTACAAATCTATCAGCAGGTAAACCTTTTTCATTTACTAAATAGTCCACACAAGATTGAGCCCTTTTTTGAGATAACGTTCTATTAGCCGCTGACGACCCTCTTGAATCTGTATGTGCCATTAATTCAACAATTAAAGTTGGGTGCTCAATCATAATGTCATATAAGTAGTTTAATGAATCTTTAGAATTAACAGTACTATCTACCATCAAATCCCATTTCCCAAGTTCATATCTCACCTCAGGTAAACGGATTGGTTTTTTAATAGATAATACAGAGATTTCTCTAATAATTCTGGTTGCATTTTTAAGCCCTACGGTTGTAAATTTATCTTTATTACCTATGTATTCCTTATCAACATTAGGCACTTCAATAGTAAATGTATTACCTGGTTTAATAGCTCTTGAACCATCTTCTAACTCAGATAAGTTCACTTGTCCGTCTAAATCTGATCTTAAAATATAGTTTGATCCATCAGAACCAACAACTCTTACTTCCATGTCTGGAACAGGTTCTCCAGTATCTTGATCAACAATAGTTACCATTACATCAACTAAAATTGGAGGTAAATAAAACGACCAAATATCTTGAGAAGGGTTTTCTCTTGGCCCTTTAGACCCAGCACGATTAGAAGACAAATAGCCTCTTTGTCCATTATCATCATTTTGAACAAAAACAATATGATAATCATCTGCATAAGTATTTAAAGGCGACCCCATATTAGTAGGGTTTTCCCATTTATTTTCTTCACCCAATTTAGTTGCAGAAAAAATATCAAGTCCACCAGCACCAACTAAACCGTCAGTTGAATAGTATAATGTACCATCTTTACCGTAAGTTGGAAACACTTCATTTCCTTGTGTATTAATTTCTGGTCCTAAATTAACAGGCAAAGACCAACTGTCATCTCTTTTATTGTAGGTGGTAATCCAAAGATCAACTCCACCTTCACCACCAGCCATATTTGAGGCAAAAATTAATGTTTTTCCGTCTGAAGAAACTGCTGGATGTCCTACATGAGTAGAATCATGGTCTTTTAATGATAATTTTTTTGGTTCACCATATTTTTTATTTTTAACCTCAACCATAAAAATATCACAACCTAAATTCATTTTTTCTTGATTTAAACAACGTGTAAAAAACATTGTTTTCCCTCTTCCATCAAAACAAACTGCACCTTCATTGTCTATTGTGTTAATTGACTCAGGTAATGGAACAGGTTCTCCAAAATTTCCTTTTCTATCAATAGTTGTTACAAAAATATCAGTAAAATCTTGACCTGTAATTGCGTCTTTTGCTTCACCCGTTGCAGAAGAACGAGAAGATGTAAAATACATTTCGGTTCCTCTAGAATTTAAAACTGCACCATAATCAAACTCAGGCGTATTTAATTTAGTCATTTGCGTCATTTCGTGACGTGTTTTATTTTTTACAAAATCTTTATACTCTTTACAAGACTGAATTCTAACCTCTGTTAATGGATCTCCTGGGTTAATTTCTTTATATTTTTTATAGTTACCTAATGCTTTTTTATGTTCACCTTGTGCCATTTGCATTTCAGCCAAATAAAAATAGGTTTTAGGTTCAGTTTCTTGATACCCTAACAAAATTGCTTTTTCATATTGTTCTTCAGCTTGAGGGAACTTATGTATTAAACGATAACATTCCGCAGACAAGAAAGCATAAGTTGCTTTTTTCTGCTTTGCTTTGTCATTTTTTACACTTGTTTTTTCTGAGGCTTTTTTGTAAGCATCAGCGGCTTCTTCATACATTCCAGAAGCCCATAATGTTTCAGCTTCTTTAGCATAATTTCGAGTTCCTTGACTGTAAGAATAACTACTTGTTAAAACAGTTAATACAAATAAAAGTTTACTTATTAGTTTCATAAAAATTATTTTTCACGCAATATAAGGGACGAAAATAGTAAATTAATTCGACATAATAGTTAATAAAGTTTAAATTATTTTTACGCATTCAACTCAAATAACATATCTATTGTAGATATATGGGATTAAAAAAATTATAATTTTAATAACTTATTAATTATCAAATCCAACACAATTAGAATTGTTGAAGATGTTTTTCTTTTTTTGGTGAGAATTAATAATTTTTTAGCCATTTATTTTGATTATAAATAATAAACAAATACATTTGCAGGCGCTTAATGAATAGTTAAGCTAAGAGAGTTTCTCTCTGGTCCTATAGCTCAGTTGGTTAGAGCACCTGACTCATAATCAGGTGGTCCATGGTTCGAGTCCATGTGGGACCACTAAAAAGCCTTTCAGCAATGAGAGGCTTTTTTTGGTTTTTTGGTTTAAATTTTATTCTCTCCTATTTTTTTATATTGACATAAAAAAATATGCCGCATAAAAAAACCTTGAACTCTTAGAATTCAAGGTTTTGCTCTTGTGAGCGCGCTAGGATTCGAACCTAGGACCGCCTCCTTAGAAGGGAGGTGCTCTATCCAGCTGAGCTACGCGCCCATCCGTCAGTATAAACTGACTTTTTTCAATTAATAAAGGAGATGCGAACATCTCCTTTGTCGGGGTGGCAGGATTCGAACCTGCGACCTCCGCGTCCCAAACGCGGCGCGATAACCGGGCTACGCTACACCCCGATAGCCCTTTTGCGGGTGCAAATATAATCATTATTTTTATATGCACCAATTAAACTATCTTTTTTTGCGGAGAGACAGGGATTCGAACCCTGGGTACCCTTTTGAGGTACGCTTATTTAGCAAACAAGTCCTTTCGGCCACTCAGGCATCTCTCCAATATGTTCTAAGAACGGGTGCAAATATACACATTTTGAATTAAATCAAAAGTTTTTTCAAAAAAAATTAACGAATAATTAATCCCGTTTCTAAAATGACTTTTTGTGGGATATGATTCTCTCTATTTGAAATAAAGTTTGACAATAACGCTATTGCTCTTTCCCCAATGTCATCAATGGGTTGAGCAATTGCAGTAACAGGAGGTGTTGCAAAATCGAACACTTCTAAATCATCAAAACTAATGATTGTGTAATCTGTAGTTATTTTTTTTTGATGAATCCTTTTTAATAATGATTTTGTTAAATCATTATTAACACAAAAAACAGCATCAAATTCTTGGTTTTCTATTTGTTTTAGCGCTTTGTTGATCCCCACGTCAATATTGTCGTGAGGGATTTGAATTAAACAAGCGTTTTCAGTGTCATCTAATTCTTCTAAGTAACCCTTAATACGGTCTGCTATTGAGCTAATATAGACTGGAGAAATAGTTAAACAGGCTATTTTATTTTTGCCCTGTGTTTGTAAATAACTGATGGCTTGTTTAGCACCTTCAATATTTGAAACAGAAACGGAATCGACTTGAAAATCATCAAATATTCTGTCTAATAATACAAAAGGGAAATTTCTTTCTTTTAAAAAGTTAAGTTGGCTAGGGTTTTCGAGTGAAGACGCTAAAATTAATCCATCAATACTTTTATTTAATAAGTTATTTATGAGTTTAATTTCTCGCTCAGAATCTTCATAAGAATTTGAGATAATTAAATCATATCCAATTTCAGATGCTTTCATCTCTATTGCTTTACACAATTTTCCATAAAAAACATTTGAAATATCGGGAACTATCACCCCTAAAGTATCCGTTTTACCTATTCTTAAACCTCTTGCATATTGATTTGGTGTATAGTTTAGTTCTTTTGCTTTTGCTTTAACACGCTCTTGCGTCTCTTTATTAATTCCTCTTTCGTCTCCTTTGTCATTTAAAACTAACGACACTAATGCTTTTGACACTCCTAGGCTTTCGGCAATATCTTTTAGGGATATTTTTTTCATATTAATCTGTTGGGGCTTCTAAATTACCTAAAACTTTTAGATTAACAATAGTTGTTTAAAATAAAAAATGAATTCTCTAATATAGCAAACAATAATAGTTGATAATTAACTGATAAAATATATTGATTTGATTTGACATTTCTATTCAAAAAATAAAATAAAATTACAAAAGTTGTAAATGAAATAACATATATTAATTGATAGCTGATTGAGGATAAGCCAGCAATTAAAGTAATTATTAATAAGATGAGTGAAATGATTTGAAGTTTTTGAAATTTTATACTTTTTACAACATTAATAAATGTGGCTACTCCAAATAATGACAAAATCGTAATTAATTTAAGAAAAGGATTTTGAATTATTTTTAAAAAGAAAGAGACTTGCGTATTATTGTATAATAAATTTAATGTTCTCTCTGATCCAAAAGCGTATATTAAAATCCCAATAAAGTAGATAAGGTTTACATTAAAATTTTCTTTTTTATAGGATTGAAATAGGATTATTCCGCTAACAGTAAAAAGCACCACAGGGTTCAAGATGTCTGGAATTATAAATTGACCTTTTTCAAAAAAAAATTGGATTGCCAAAACAAAATAAATGGCAAATGCAATTAACACAATTTTGAAGGATTTATCCATTATTTATTGGCTAAGGCTTCATCAATATAATCAAAAGTTGATAAAATTACAGGTTTACCGTCAATCACAGCGATATCATGTTCAAAATGAGCAGAAGGTAAATTATCACCAGTTAAAATAGTCCAACCATCTGCTAGTTGATTGATTTTTTCAGTTCCCATATTAATCATAGGTTCTATAGCAATCGTAAGTCCATTTTGGATTTTTTTACCTCTTCCTCTTTTTCCATAGTTCGGTATTTGTGGGTCTTCATGCATTGTTCTGCCGATACCGTGTCCTACTAACTCTCGAACAACTCCATACCCATGTTGTTCGGCATGATTTTGTATCGCCCAGCCAATATCACTGATTCTATTTCCCACTTTAGTAGCCTCTATACCTATGTATAAACATTCTTTTGTTACCTCCAATAATTTTTTGACTTCAGGTTTAACTTCTCCAATTTCAAATGTATAAGCATGATCTCCGTAAAACCCATTTAAAATAGACCCACAATCAACAGAAACTATGTCGCCATTCTCGTACGGTTTGTCGTTTGGGATTCCGTGAACTACTTGAGCATTGGGAGATATACACAATGTGTTGGGAAAGTCATATAACCCTAAAAAACCAGGGACTGCACCCATGTCTCTAATGTGTTCTTCAGCCAATTTATCGAGTTCTAAACCAGTTACCCCCGGCTTAATAACTTTGGCGATTTCGCCAAATGTTTTAGAAACAACCAATGCAGCTTGTCTCATTAATTCAATCTCCTCTTCTGTTTTATAAATAATCATTTCTAAGTCAATTTTTTTCTGT
>Ga0316206_1001612_pt1 | contig 18883 bp, 28 predicted proteins | sample 6monthpyrite_MG_FD_204942 | JGI IMG/M metagenome (GOLD analysis project Ga0316206, IMG submission 204942) | Microbial mat bacterial communities from mineral coupon in-situ incubated in ocean water Damariscotta River, Maine, United States -... | ecosystem: Environmental > Aquatic > Marine >... | reverse complement strand
AAAGCAGATCTAGCTAGAGATATGTGCAATAAATTAATTAAGGAAATAAGATGATAATCCAAAGCAGACATAGAAACTTCAACATAGCGTACGACGAAGACACTAAAAAGTATTTCATAGTAGAAAAGTGTGAAGTAGAGATAAAGCCTATTGTGGGCGGTTTTAACTTCGCAGCAGAGGCGATAGAGTTTGGCTTGACAAAAGTAATATGATATCGTTATAATACTTTGCATAGGAAATCCTAGCCCCCATAACTTGATCTATGGGGGATGAGTTTTTAATTAAGTAGCAGTTTTTCGTCTAGGCTCTCTGCTACTCAATTAAGGGCTTATCCATTGGATGAGTAAAAGAGCCTAGACACCTCCTATTACTCCCCTTAAATATATAAATTGTCTGAAAGTTTACAATGAAACATATCGCAATAACAAAAGCAGATATTAATGGTGCTGAGATCAACTCAGTAAACAGTAGAGATTTACATAAGAGTCTTGAAGTGAAAACAGATTACAGCACTTGGGCAAAAAGACTACTTGAAAAATATAGTTTTGCAGAAGAAGAAGATTATTTAACGGTCTCCAAAAAAGAAGGTCGTCAAACTCTTGTTGATTATATAGTAACTTTAGATGTGGCTAAAGAGTTATGTATGGTTACTAATACAAAAAAAGGAAGAGAGACAAGAAAGTATTTTATTGAGATAGAAAAACAACACAATGAAAACCTATTAAGCTCTTTAACAGAACAGCATAACAAGACACTAGCTCTATTTAATACACAGGAAGTTATGGGCGAAGTTATCACAGAGCATGATAAACGCATTAAGAACTTGGAGAATAACAGACGCTTAGAAGCATGGCAAGAGAAAGCACTACAAGATGCTAAAAACAAAAAGGTGTACGAACTAGCCAAGGATGATAAAGTTATGGCAGGTAAGTTGCACCGTAAAGTATGGCAACTGTTTAAAAAGAAATTCCATTTACCGCGCTATAATGAACTAACTACGGGCAGATACGAAGACGGGCTTATGTATATTGATAGTCTTACTTTAGCGGATATGGTGGGTTGATATGGTACATGTAGAAGCTGATTTATTTTTTAAAGGCATTGCAATTATAATATTTATTGCAGGCATGTTAGTTGGTTATCTTATAGGTAGTTCAAAATGAATAAATACAAACTACTAAAAAGATTAATGGAGCTTTTACCGCATATAACAAAACTAGAGGCTATGGCTAGGATAGGGAAGGTGAGATGAGCAGAAATGAAGCAATAGCAGGATATATATTATCTTGTATATTTTGGTTTACGCTTGGTACCTTATTAGGTATGATGTTATGGTAAAGAAAGCCCCACTAGAAAGAGAAGAACAGATAACCTTCTGTAATTACTTAGACTTCATGAACATCTTATACTTCGCTGTACCAAATGGTGGATCGAGAAATGAGAGGGAAGCAAAGAACCTAAAAAAAGAAGGCGTTAAAGCTGGCGTACCTGATATGGTAGTAATACTAGAAGGTCAATGCTTGTTTGTAGAGATGAAGCGTGTTAAAGGCTCAACTACAAGCAAAGAGCAAAAGGTATGGATAGAAACTTTAACAGCTCTAGGGCATCACGCTAAGGTTTGTAAAGGTGCAAAAGAGGCTATTGAGTTTGTAGAGGCTTATCTGCCTGAGCGTAAAAGAAAAATTAATGTTAAACAAGGGAGTTTGATATGAAATGTAGATTATTTATTGTTATAGTTGAACTGTTTAAGTTTGTAACTTTTTTGCCAATGATGGTTTTAATTTTGATTTGTGAATTACCAACGTATATTATATTGGGAAGAAGTGCATTTAGTTGGTATGATAGATTTCTTATATATTGGAGACCTTGCAGAGATGTATAAAGTACCACAAAAGAAAGCACCCCTAAAGCAAAACAACAAACGCCTAAGTAAAGAAGAGTATAAAGCATACCAAACATACATAAAAGAAATAGGAGTATGCCAAGTATGTGAAGAGTCAACAGATCTCGATACCCCTCACCATACGAAACAGGGGATAGGGAACAAAGACGATAGAAGTATTATCTGTATTTGTATAGCTTGCCACTCCGAGATACATACAAAAGGGTTTAGTGGGTTGGCTAAGGATAGAGCTACTTTGGAAGAGATAGGCAGGATTAATTGGGAGTGTTATAAATGCGAATAGAATATATACTTAATATATATCTAAGCTAGTATAATATACAATATGGTATCTTTAAAATAAAGGGTTCACATGAAAGAATTATTGAAAGCAAAAAGCGAGTTTAGGAAAAAAGGTGTTGTGCTAAAAGCCGATAAGGTTAAAAGTGGTGCAGGTGGAAGTTGGAAATTTGCAGGTGAAGATAATCTTATTAAAACCATTCAGGAGCCACTAACAGAATGTGGGCTTGAACTAATAGTTACAATGGAATACTTAAAAGAACTAGGCACAGACACTGTAAAAGCTACATTATTCCATGTTGATAGTGGCGATAGTGTTTCTACGCAGCTATCTTTGCCACCAGTTGAGCCAAGAGTAGATAAAAACGGTAATAAAATGTATTTAGATGCAGAGATTGAGCGCGGTAAACAGTTTGGATACTGGAGCAGGATGCTATCTATTCGTATATTAGGGCTTAGTGATATTGATCCTGAAGATACTATGAATGAGCCACAGGATATTTCAGATGAAGCAAAAGAAGGTGCAATATCAAGATTAAATAATCTATTAGAGGCATCACAAAACAAAGAAGAAACTGTGAAGTGGATAAATAAAAGATACAACGTAGATAATCCTGATAACCTAAAAGCAAATCAGATGAATGAAGTATGTAATCTTTTAGTGGGAAAGCAAAATGCAAGTAATTAATATGGATCAAGGAAGTCCTGAATGGCTTGAAGCAAGAAAAGGAGTAGTTACAGGATCAAGGTTTAAAGATGTGATTACACCAGCAAAGGCAGAATTGTCAAAGTCTAGCAAGTCATATATGTACGAGTTAGTAGCTGAACGTATGGGGGCTACTGTAAGCTTTTATCAAAACGAACACATGCAACGCGGTAATGATTTAGAACCTGATGCAAGAACAGCTTATGAGTTCATGAAAGACACAACTGTAGATGAGGTAGGTTTTTGTTTGCACGACAGCAAGTTAATAGGTGTAAGTCCTGATGGGTTAATAGGTGAAGATGGAGGCATAGAAATTAAATGTCCAAAAGAAACAACACATATTTCTTATTTAGATAAAGGTGAACTTCCTTTAATATATAAGCCACAAGTGCAAGGGTGCATGTGGGTAACTGGTCGTAAATGGTGGGATTTCATGAGTTATCATCCTGATTTACCACCATTGATAGTCAGAGTGCCTAGAGATGAGGAGTATATAAAAAGTATGGAAAAAGGAATAGTTAATTTTTCTAAAGACATGATTGCTTTAGAAAACAAACTGAGATCTAAATATCTAGGTGAATAGCAATGTCACAAAGAACAGGTCAGCAAAACAAACTATATCATGAGCTATGCGGTCAATTGCACAAGCAAAAAACTATTTCAGTATGGGATGGAAGGTTTTTAGTTAATCCTATAACTTTTCCGACTTCACTGTTTAGTTATGATGAGTTTAGAGTGTGGATAGCTGAACTAGATTTAGAGTACCCAAGGGACGAAGAAGGCAAGCCTGTATCTAGCACTAAGTTGGATATAGAGCAGATGAATAGCCATATAAACTTCTTAGAGGTTTTAATGGCTGAATTGGAAGGAGTATAGAAGATGAAGAGAAGTATAAATGTAGTTTTTGAAGGGGTAGAAAAAATATCAATAGAGCCAATTGGCAATGTAAGAGTAGATGATATTTTAAGAGGGTTATTTGCTTTAACTGATTTATTATCAGAAAATTCAGATTTAAACAAAGTTGAATTAGCAGAGCAGTTGGTGGTTCATTTTAAAAATGAAGGAGAAAAAGATGTTTAACCAATTCACAGCAGTAGGAAACCTAACAAGAGATATAGAGCTAAGATACGCTCAATCAGGAAGCGCAATAGCTAACTCAGGTTTAGCTACAAGCAGAAAGTTCACGCAGAACGGTGAAAAGAAAGAGGAAGTATGTTTTATCGATGTAACTTTCTTTGGAAGATCCGCAGAAGTAGCTAACCAATATTTACGCAAAGGCAGTAAGATTTTAGTTACTGGGCGTATTAAATTCGATCAGTGGGTGGCACAGGATGGGTCTAAGCGTTCTAAGCATAGTCTTATTGTTGAAACTATGCAGATGCTAGATAGCAAGGCAGAAGCAGAAGGTAATGCACAGAATTCAGGGCAGCACCAACAGCATACGGATTATCAGCAAGCACCAGCGCAACAAATGCCACCACCACAGCAACAGCAGATAGATATAGATGATGACGGGATTCCTTTTTAGGGAGATATTATGTTAAAACCAACACTAATACACTTAGACACAGTGGTAACAGATGAACTTAAAGAATATCTTAAAGAAGATGAGATTAAACTACCTGCACACATTAGGAAGTTATTAAAAGAAGATCTTAAAAAAAGGAAACGTAATGCAAGATAGCCTTATGGTGTTAGGAGCTTTATTCCTAGCCCTTCTTATAATTGATGGTTTGATTGAGTATAGATCATACAGAAGGAGAAAAGCAAACGGGGAACAGGGCAAGTTCTTAAAATGGATTTGACGAGTAAAGTTTGGTTATTGGCAATTCCAGTGACTATAGTATCGTGGCATACAATAATTGATTTTATAGTGTCACTATTTTAAAGGTATAAACATGAAAAAGATTATCGCAGCAGTATTTGCATTAGTATCAATAGCTAGTGCAGATGTAATTTTAGGTGCAAACCTTGGATACGGAAACATGGAAGCAGAAGCAGAAATTAGTGGATATTCAGCAACAGCAGATACTAAATACACAAGCCTGGAATTTAAAGCAGGTTATCAATGGGAACAGTTTAGAGCATTAGGTTACTTTGGTACTGACAACTACAAAGATGATATGATCTATCAAGGCGAAAAGAATGCTAAACACTTTGGGCTAGAAGGTGACTTTATTTTACCAGTTCAAGATAACGTGGAAGCATTTGTAGGTCTAGCAGTAGGTAAAGGAAGCAAAGACTTCATTATTGCGGATGTAGACTTCCAAGATACAGCATTAAAAGGTGGAGTGATTCTAGGCGTAGGTGATGGGATGCAAGCTGAGATAGGCGTACAGTATAAGAAAAGAGAATATGACGATACTGATGGTGTAAGTATGGATGATGAACTTATTGGTGTATACGTAGGCTTTAATTTTATGCTATAATACCTATTCAATGTTTTATAGAGCGCATATGTAGAGTAGATCTAAGAACGGGCATTTAGAGGATGCCTTAGTATTAATGCGCTTTATTAAGATATGGAGGGTTCACAATGATTAAAGACATAGACCAATTAAAGCTAAAACTACTAGACATGAGCGAAACAGAACGCTTAGACAGACACGCAGACTTAGAGGTAGCCTTTGCATCAGAGCGAGACAAGACTAAGATGTTAGAGAAAGCACTTAAGCAGTCACAGTTAGAGAACGCAGGGCTTAGATCACAGCTAGATAAGATTGTGCAAGAGCATAGGGCTGAGCGATGATAGAAAAAGACTATAAAGTATTATATGAAGATACATTTAAGCAACTCATAGAACAAACAAGAGAAATTGACAAGCTAGAGAGAAAACTAGAACTTAAAGATGAACTAGTAGAAAGCAGAGATTCAATTATAAAAGAAGCTAGAAATCTAATAAAGATACAAAAGGCTCAAATAGAAGAGTATATGTCATCGCAGAAGCCAACAGAACACGAAGTAATGCTAACTAGAAGATCTATAGCAAAAGCAACTGAAGAGAATGAAGAGCTAAAAGAAATACTTAGTGATGTGCATAGCGTAACTTCTAGGTTTTATGATGATGGGTGTTGTTAATGGCTAGACTAACAGACCAAGATAGAGAGTTAATACTAGCAGACTATCACACAGGGCATTACACAGTTAGAGAGTTAGCGCAAAGGCACAGCATAGGAAAGACTACAGTAGCAAAAATGGTAAAAGACATAGAGCCTAAGAATAAGGACAAAGTGGACACTCTTGTTACCATACATACGGAGCTTTCAGAGCAAAGTGGACAAGAAGTGGACAGCGTGTCCCGTTTAGTGGACGAAAAGACTAAGCACTTAAAGCTTATTAATGACAACGCGACTAAGTTAGCAGGTAAGTTAGCAACAATGGCAGACCAAATAGATACACCTAATGACTTAAAGACACTAGCAGAAGCCAACGATAAACTAGCTATTACACTAAAGGTAGCAGACAGACACGCACCTAAGATAGATATAACACAACAGCAAGCGGTACAAAGCACAACACCGACCACAATACAATACATAGAGGACGTAAAGACTCGTGACTAAGCAGATAAAGCTATTAGTACATCAGTTTTCATTATTAAAAGATACAGAGTCAAAGATCCTTGGCATGGTATCAGGGTTCGGTGCAGGTAAGACTTATGCAGTAGCACGTAAAGCAGTAACGCTTGCAATGCTAAACCCTGGGTGCGATGGTATCGTTACAGAGCCTAACTTCCCACTACTTACACAGATCCTTATACCTGAACTAAAGACAGCGTTAGAAGAGAATGGCATACAGTATGAGTTTAAAGCTGGTGAGTCTATTTTCTATTGTGTTATTGAAGGCCATGAAACACGTATTATTGCTAAGTCTATGGAAGGGTATGAGAGACTAATCGGTATTAATGCTGCATGGGTTGTTATGGATGAGTTCGATACAGCTAAGGCAGAACTAGCATACAACGCTTATATTAAGCTATTAGGTCGTATACGTGTAGGAAATGTAAGACAAATGGTAATAGTATCAACACCTGAAGGTTACAGAGCTATGTATCGGATCTTTATAGAAGAAGCTGGCGAAGGTAAGCGACTAATAAAAGCTAAGACTACTGATAACTATCACCTGCCACAAGATTACATAGACACCATGAGATCACAGTACCCACCTGAACTTATAGATGCTTATTTAAATGGTGAGTTCACCAACCTAACAAGCGGTACAGTATACGGCAAATACGATAGATCACTAAACGATACAGCTATGATAGATGATGGAAGAAGCGATATACATATAGGAATTGACTTTAATGTTAGTGCTATGTCAGCAGTAGCGTGTTTAATTAAAGATATGAAGGCTTATGCAGTAAATGAATACATAGACCTATTTGATACACCTGAGTTAATAGAAACACTAGAGACTAAATATGCAGGTCGTAAAGTATATGTGTATCCTGATGCAGCAGGTGATGCAAGAAAGTCAGTACAAGCAAGCACATCAGACATTAAGCTACTAAGACAGGCAGGGTTTACAGTAATAGCTAATAGCACTAACCCTAGCATCATGGATAGAGTAAATGGGATGCACGCAATGATCTGTAACGCACAAGGGGAAAGACGATTATTCATAAACACTATCACCTGCCCTAAGTTAACCAAAGCAATAGAACAACAAGCATATGATGAAAATACTCAAATGCCTGATAAAAAGAATGGTCATGATAATAAAGGGATTGATGCAATAGGTTACTTTCTAGCTAAGAAGTTCCCACTATCATTTACAAGAAGAAAACCAATACAGCAGAACCAAGGACATGGTGTTAATAAACTTGGGTGGAATGCTCATGGCTGATTGTGCTATAATAGACAGCATGAAAGAGTTCTCAATAGCTAAAATGCGTGAGTCTACGTTTGATAGCGAAGAGCTAATGCTTGAATTCCAAGAGCATAACTATAGAATGCTTGGAGATGAAGAGGCTTTCATGGTTTATTATTACATAGCACCCAACACTATATGGGTTCACTTCCTTTGGGCTAGTAATAAGAGAAAAATGCTTAAGATATGTAAAGAGCTATGGGCTGAGTCTGTAGAAAAGGAAAGCATGATCTTATTTGACTGTGACGATTATGCTAAGATGTTTGGCAATCACGCAGAGAAGTTATATGTTTGGAATAAGGAAATATAATGATATTCAAGTATTCAGGATGTGGTGAACTGCTATACCCTAATGAAGGTAGATTACACAAAGGAAACCCCTTTAAAAAAGTCATTAAAGAAGCTAAAAGAGGTTTCAAAAGTACTGAGGGCGCTATAAGCAAAGCGAGTAAACAGATTGAAGCAGAAGCAGGCAGAACCAGCGATAACCTTCAATCTTCAGATTGGTGGGAAAAAGTAGGGGCAGCAGCATTATCAGGCTTAGGCGATCCTAGAACATGGGCTGCTATGGGTATTGCCCCTGGCACAGGGCTTGATATTTTATCTACAGCGGACTCAGCAGAGACAGCATGGCAAGAGATGAATGATGCAGAACGTGCAGAAGCTAGAGCAGAAATTGAAGCAGCACAAGCAGCACAAGAAGAGGCTAGGCTTATCCAAGAACAAGAAGATGCACAACGTGAGCAAGAAAGATTAACATCAGAACGTGCAAGAGAAGCAGAAGAACAAGCAAGAGAAAGATCTACTAGACTTGGAAGAGGTCGTAGAGGCTTACTGTATCAAGGTAACGAAACAGGCGTTCAAGGTAAATCAAACCTATTAGGAGGATAATATGAAGTCAAATGAATTAATTAAACTAACAGGTGTAGATGGTGCAGAAGATTATGAGTGTAAGCCAAATACAGAGTTCATCCCAAAAAGAGGAAAATTTAAACTATGGGGTGATGCTCGTTTGACAGATGATAATGATGAAACTATCTGTCATTTAAGAGTGTTAGACTTTAAAGATGGTGCAGAATTGCCAGCTGTACTATTCCCTGCGCCAGTAAAGAAAGCAAAGCCTAAGAAGGTTCAAGATGACCTCCTATGAAGCGACAATAAGGCGCATTAACGCAGGTAGAGGCAATAAGCAGTTATGGGAAGATCATTTACGTGAGTGTTACAGGTACGCAATGCCCGAACGCAATACTATTGATGATTACTCACCAGGTCAAGAGAAGCGCGAATATGTGTTTGATTCCACTGCTATTGATGGTTTAGAAGACTATGCTAACCGTATGGAAAGCCAAGTAGTACCACCTTCAGTAAACTGGATGAAGCTAGAAGCAGGTAGTGATATTCCTGAAGATGAGAGTGAAGAAGTAGCCGAAGGATTGGATGAGACCACCAAGATAGTGTTTAATCACATCAGATCTTCTAACTTTAGCTCACAAATACATGAAAGCTTTTTAGATCTCGGTGTTTCCACAGGTGCTATTATTGTTGAGGCAGGTGATGGCATTCAATCATCATTAAACTTTAGAAGCGTATCTCTATCTGAATTAATACTAGAACGAAGCTCAAGAGGTATAGCAGAGACAGTATGGCGTGATATTACAGTACAAGCAGGAGATATTCCTTTTATTTGGCCTCAAGCTAACCTTACTGAAGCGTTAAAGCGTATTGTTGAAGAGAAGCCTGAAGAAGATGTATCACTAATCGAGGGCGTTATGCTAGTTGGTACAGATGAATATGAAGACGTACTTATCTATGAAGAAGAAGCTACGTTTCTTTATCAAAATACAGTAGAGTCTAGCCCTTGGATTGTATTTAGAGAGACTACGATACCTGGTGAAGTATACGGTCGTGGTCGTGTTATGCGTGTATTACCTGATATTAAATCGGTCAATATTATGATGGAAGATTATCTAAAGGGCTTAAACTTTCAAGCTAACCCTATTTTTATGGCTACTGATGATGGTGTGATTAATCCGTTCACTACAACGCTAACTCCTGGATCTATTACGCCTGTAGGTAGCAATGATAGCAGAAACCCGTCATTAACACAGCTCCCTATCGCAGGCAACCTACAGCTGTTAGAGTTTGCTATACGTGGGCTACAAGATGTTATTCGTAGAGCCTTAATGTCTAAGCCTTTTGGTAACATTGAAGAGACACCTGTAAGAACAGCTACAGAAATGTCTATTAGAAATGCCGATAACGCACAGACACAAGTGGGGGCAAGTGGTCGTATCCAAGCTGAACTACTAGAACGATTAGTAGCTAGATGTGTTTACATCCTTAAGAAAGCAGGAAAAGTACCTGATATTCGCGTAGATGGAAGAGAAGTTAAGATCAAATACACTTCACCTATTGCTAAACAACAAGACGAATTACAGTTGGCTACTATGTTTAGATTTGCTGAGTCTATGCAAATGTTCCCACCTGAACAGGTAATGGCAAAAATTAAAATCGAGGACTTCCCTCAAGAAATAGCTGATATTATGGGATTGCCTTCAAACTTAAAGCGTAGTGAGCTAGAGCAAGCCGAACAACAGCAAAATATGCAAGCACAACAAATGGCTGTACAAGAGGCTGAAATAGCACAAGGTGGTGGAAATGGATAGGCTACAAGTAAATCAACTATGTAAAGCTACATTTACAACAGAGCATGGGGCTAAGTATTTAAAGATGCTAGAGGATAAGTTTGTGAATCGTATAGTTTACGAGCCACTTTTAGAGCACCACGAGGTAGCCTTTAGAGAAGGCCAAAGAAGTATTATCATGTTGATAATGAAAGAATTGGAGACAATACCACAGGAGAGTCAAGATGGCAGATAGAGAACTAGGTAATGCACTCGCTTCAGGTGAGTTGTCAGGCATACAATTAGGGGGCATAACTACAGACGAAAAGGTGTTAACACAAGCTGAGGTTGATTCTAAATTAGCATCATACACCAAACTAGACGGTAGTACTCCTGTTAGCAAAATGACATGGACTCCAGTAGACCCAGCTACTGTTACTTATGTTGAGTCAACCACTTACTACAATCAAGATGCTGGCACATTTGATGTTAAAGGAAAATACTCTGATGTTACTCTTCAAGTAGGCAGAGAACAACACGTAGAAGTTATAAATAACTCAGGTGGCAATTTTTTAAATGGACGAGTTGTAAGATACAATAATGTAGCAGCAGGAGACCCTGCGGTGGTATTGGCATTAGCTGATTCTTTTATAACATCATCAGGGCTTAGTGTCACTACACACAATATAAACAACTCTGACCCAGGAATAGTAACTACATTTGGAAGAGTCGGGGGCTTAGACTTATCGGCATTTAATGACGGAGATGTTCTTTACCTTAGTGATACAGTTCCTGGTGGGATGACAACAACACCGCCTGATATCGTTTCTAGGATAGGGATTGTGTTTGATAATGATGCTATCAATGGGGTTTTGTTTGTAAATCCTGAGTCAAACATGCAGCTACCTACAATATTCGCATATATCAATGATGGTGTAAGTTCTACAACTCTAACAGCAGCATATACACTAATAGCTAACTATACTACTTCAGGGAATGTGGTAATGAACTTTAATGCTACCGCTGGAACAATAGACATACCAACTTCAGGAACGTATGAAATTGATGTTAATATAAGTATGCTATTTGATACAATCGGTAATTCAGAAGAATCAATAAACCTTAGAGTGACAGGTACGCTATCAGGGTCAAGAGATTTGCCGCTTACAATCCCTAGAAATGGTGGTGCTGTAAGCGCATATCCAGGTATTAAATTCAATGGAATAGCTGGTGAGTCAATTAGTTTATCATTAGGCGGTGCTACCAGAACCTTAACAAACGTTACTTATCCATTAGTAACATTCGAGATTACATCAGTAAGAATCTAGCCCTTAATTGGGTTAGGCTTATAAATGAGCTGAGTGTGCAATCCCCCTTGTGCCTCAGTTCTTTTATGCGCCTAAAAACGCACAATAAAATTAAAGGATACGTTTATGTCAGAAGAAACGACACAAGCCCCTGCTACAGAAGCACAAGGGGAATCAACAACAGAGGCTACTGAAACACCATCAGTAAATTATGCAAATGGTAAATTTACAAATGTAGGAGATCTTGAAAAGAGTTACTTAGAGTTGCAATCAACATTCTCTAGTAAACTTGGAGCATTTGAGGGCGCACCTGAAGAGTATGCATTTAGTCAAGAGGGGTTTGAAGCCAATGAGATGACAGATGCACTAACAGCCTGGGGTAAAGAAAATCAATTGTCTAACGATGGTTTAAATAGCCTATATGGTAAGTTAACAGAACTTGATGCAGGTAGAACTGAAGCAGAGACACAAGCAGAGCAAGCATATATAAAAGAACAGACTGAAGCACTAGGAACTAATGCAACTACACGTATTAAAAATGCTAGTGATTGGGTTCGCGCTAATATTGGCGAAGAAGCAGCAGAAAGCATTAACCAAATGTGGGGGGGCGCTAAAGGCGTTGAGGCAATTGAAAAGATCATGAAGATGTCACAAGGTGCTGTACCAACTACTGCCCCTGCACAAGAACATATCACTAAGGAAAAAGTGGATCAGATGCAATTCGCAAAAGACCAATACGGAAATAATAAGATGGATGACCCTGCATACGCTGCTAAAGTAAGAGCATTAAGATTACAATTACAAGGTTAATTTGCAAACTAGGAATATTTTGTGCTATACTTTAGCTTAAGAAATATCCTAAACAGATAAACACCTCAGATACCTCCCTAAGAGCCTGATAGTTTAGAAGTTTGTAGCTAAGAGCTGCGACCTCCTGAATTGTCAGGAGACACCCAAAGCCTTTTAAGCAATATTTCAAAAACTATTTTAAAAGGCTAAATATGTCTCAGCAACTATCAGCGGTTCAGATTGAAGAATTTGACACACAGGTAAAACACGAATACCAAGGTATGAAAACTCTACGTGATTGTATTACGTTCAGACAAGCAAACGGTGATACTTATGATTTCCGTGTTATGGGTAAAGGAACAGCTACTACACGTACTGGGTCTTCAGCAGATGTTGTACCAATGGGTATTACACATGGTTTAAAAAAGGCACTTCTTACAGACTGGGAAGCACCTGAGTACACAGATATTTATGACCAAGCAGGTGTTAACTTTTCTGAGGTTCAACAACTAGCAAAAACTATCGCAGGTGCAATGGGTAGACGTGACGATCAATCAATCATTGATGCAATGGATACAAGTACAACTATCATTGGTGCAGGTACACAAGCTCTCGACTTAGCTACTATCACAGCAGCAGCTAAAGAACTTAACAAAGTTGAAGCGCCTATGGAAGATCGTTATTTTATAGTACATGAAGGTGGGCTTAATGACTTACTAAATGACTCTACAATCACATCAGCAGATTATAACTCTGTTCGTTTACTTATGAGTGGCGATATTGATTCATTCATGGGCTTTAAATGGAAAATCATTGGGTCAGGTCGTGCAGAAGGTGGTTTACCACTTAACACAACTGTAAGAACAGGTTTTGCATTTCATAAGGCTTCAGTAGGTCACGCGGTAGGTATTGACATGAAAACTCGTGTAGATTATGTACCTCACAAAGCATCATGGTTATCTATGGGTATGTGGAAAGGTGGATCTATTGCTATTGATGTTGAAGGCATCATCAAAGTAAACTACCTAGACTCTTAGGTTTAATGTGCGCCCTTCGGGGTGTATGCCTAAACTTAAGGAGATAACATGGCAGGTAACGCATCAGATATAGCCTTAGCATCTAACGCAATGCTTCTATTAGGTGGAAGCACAATTGCTTCATTTACTGAAGAGTCAGCAGAATCACAGATAGCAGCTAACCTATTTGAACACTCTTATAGATATGTACTCGCTGTGCATAGATGGAGATTCGCAGTTAAGCAAGAGAAGTTAGCAAGGCTAACAGCAGAACCCGAAGCACTATTTAATTATCAATTTCAGCTACCTACTGATATTATCTATCTTATTAGAACTATAGACAATCAAAGATATGAGGTATATGAGGATAAGCTATATTCTAACTCAACAGAGGTGACTATAGAGTTTGTATATGATATTGATTCGGACAAAATACCTTCACACTTTGCTAAGGCAGTCGAATATTATCTAGCTTCACAGTTTGCTATACCTTTAACAGGAGACACAGAGAAAGCCTCTTATTACTCAGCTCAATACGAAAAAGCAGTTGTTAAGGCTAAATTTATTGATAGTAGTTCAAGACCTAATCAAACTTTTATTAATAATAGATACACAGATGTAAGAAATCGTGGGTCATCTACGCTGCGTGGATCAGGTAACTACTAATGGGTGTAGAATATAATCAATCAAACCTTACAGCAGGCGAACTCACGCCACTGCTTCATGCACGTATCGACATTAACAAGTATAACAATGGTGTAGCAGAAGCCGAAAATATGGTTATACTTCCTCATGGGGGTATGCGTAGACGACCTGGGATGTCTAAGATAACAGACACGAAAGTAGAAAGTGATGCAAGGCTAACCCCGTTTGTATTTAATACCGAGCAGAAATATATAGTATTGTTTAGATTAGGGTTTATAGATGTATATAGAGATGGCGTAAAAGTTGCATCAGATATTGTATCACCTTATACAACAGATGCTGTAATACAAGAGATTGACGTTATACAATCAGCCGATACAATGATTATATGCCATGAGACGGTAGCAACGCATAGTTTTATTAGAATGGGGGATGATACTACATGGGGCTTAAGTCCAATAGCTTTTACAAACCCACCACAGTTTGACTTTGGATCAGGATTAGAGCCAGCTTGGAGCGCCACTAGGGGGTACCCTGGTGTATGTACATTTCATCAGAATAGATTATGGCTTGCAGGTTCTACAGAATTACCAACTACAATATGGGGTTCTAAAATAAGTGGGTTCTTTGATTTCGGCTTAGGAGCAGGTCTAGCAGATGATGCACTAGCTGATACATTAGACACAGACCAGTATAACAAGATCACTAATATATTCTCAGGCAGACAACTACAGGTATTTACTACAGGTGGAGAATTTAATAATTCAGCACCTATTATTACACCTACAGATAGCGAGTGGAGAAAACAGACTGGGTACGGGTCAAAACGTATTAGACCTTTGCTAATTGATGGTGCTACTTTATTTGTAGACAGCTCTGAGCGTACTATTAGACAGTATATCTTTGAATTCAATGAAGATAACTATGTATCACTAAACCTTACGCTTCTATCCTCTCATTTAGTTACAAATGTAATAGCTATGGACGCGATTAAAGGAACTAGCTTTGATGTAGGAGATTATGTTTATGTAGTTAACGCAGATGGATCTTGTGCCGTGCTTAACACTATGCGTAACGAACAAATATCAGGATGGACTAGGTGGACTACAGACGGTGATTTTAAAGATGTAGTTGTATTAGAGAAAGAGGTGTATTTTTTAGTATTACGTAAAGGCTCTTATTTCATAGAGAAGCTAACAGAGGATACATACACAGATCATAATGTCATAGATACTGGCTCAAAGCCTGACACAGATAATATTATTATGGTGGATGACAATATAGTACACAATGGTGACAACATAGTACATACTGATACAACTACAGGTACACCTATTACTGAGCTAGTAACTAATTATGATGGGGTGTTCGCTAATACAGAATTTAAAGTAGTTGCAGATTTCTCTATTATGGATGATGCTAAATATGAAGGCACACCAGGAGACAACAAATTTACTATTAGCAGAGTGGCTTATAGAATAGAAACAGGTCTTAACTTTATTACTAAGGTAGTTACGCTTCCTGTAAACACAGAGACACAAAAAGGTGTTACTCTATACAGAAGAAAACGTATAGTTAAAGTAGATATTAACGTATATGAGAGCTTAGGCGTGTATGCTAGAAATAGAATCGCACCTGATAGGCAATTTACAGTAGTATTAGATCAAGCGCCTGAACCATTCACAGGCTTTAAAGAGATGTACCTATTAGGGTATAATAGACTTACTTCAGTAGAAATAGGTCAAAGAGAACCATTACCTTTTATATTAAGAGGATTAGGAACTGAAATTGCATATTAAGAGGGGCATATAATGGCATATCAAGCAGTAGCAGCGGCAGCATTTGGAACAGGAATACTTAGTAATTATATGCAATTACAATCCAACCTAGATCAAAGCGATGCACTAGAGTTTAAGGCAAGTAGGTACAAGTTTAAGGCTCAAAGATCTAGACTAGCAGCAGAGGCAGCTACTACACAAACTAAGCTGAATAATACTATTCTTATGGAAGAGTTTAACGAAACACAGTCACTACAGGCTGTGCAATTTGCAATGCAAGGTAGAACAGGTGCAACTGTAGCAAATATAATCGCACAAGACCAAGAAAACCTAAACTGGGATAAAGAGTTTATGGAGTTATCAGGTATAATTAAAAGAACTAATTTAGAACTAGATGCAGCAGGCTATGAGATGGATGCAGCACAAGCCGATATGGCAGCAGCTAAACGTAAAAGAGGTGCTTATAAAATGGGTGGAATTGGTTTACTTCAAGCTGGAACATCAGCAGCACAGATATTATAAGGGTATTAAATGGCACTACCAACCTATAAAAGACAAGTAAGGCAAGCAGGTACAGCACGACAGACAGCAGGCGGTACAAGCACAGAAGGATTTATGGCCTCAGCACAAGTCAATCAGTCTTTATCACAGAAGCTTTCATCATTCTCTAATCAACTACAAGGCATGGCTGGCGGCATGGCTAAAGATCAAGCTTCTAAAGATGCTGTGCGAGATGTTTATGAAAGAAAGAAAAAGATAGCAGAGATAAACAATAATCCTGACTTGACAAATGAAGATCGAGTAAATTCTATAAAAGAAATATCTGAAGGTACAGAAAGAGCATTTTCAGGTGTATATTCAAGAGCTTATGACAACGCAGCTACAGCGGCCTATTCTAACCAAATAACAACAGATGCTAAACTAGCTTCAGATCAAGCAACCATGAAAGCAATGGGAGATCCTGAAGCATATATGAAGCAAATGAAAGCTTTCAGAGATGAAACAGTACCAAACGCACCTACTGAAGAAACAGCAATAGTAGCAGAACTGGCTATTAATCAATATGGTAGCCAAGGGTACAAGACTCTAAAAATGGCGCAGATTAGAAAAGATGAAATGCGTAGACATAGCCTAAGTAAAGATACTGCTATTCTACAGGCAAATGATAGTGTAAATAATATGCAAGAAGGCGATTTTGTAAGTGCTTCACAGAATTTATTTAAGCTTCAAAAGACACTAGAAGATTCTATAAAAAATGGATGGGATACTGAAGAGTCAGCGCAATTAACATTAGACAAAGCTACAGAGCAAGGTATATTAGACTACTCTAGAGATGTATTTGCAAGAGGTGAAGTAGTAGATGCACAAGATTTCATAGATAAGTTCAGAGAAGGATCAGCAGGCAGCCTTATACCTACAGACTTTTTTAATGTTGATAGAGAGAAGATTGCTGATAGAATGGAATATTTGCTAGATACTGAAATTCAGAAACGAGACACTACGCAAAAGGCTATGGTTAAACAGAATAAAGAAAATGCAAATATGATGCTAGGTGATGCTATTAAGGTTATTAAGAACGGTAAAGTTCCTGATAATTTCGATCAAGTGTTAGAGGTGTCAGGTTTTGCTTCTGCACAAAAACAGCATGATTTCGCTATTCAAGTCAAAGCAGCAGAGAGATCTAGACCGCTTAAAACTTTATCTATTCCTGAGCAATTAACAGCTATCACAGCAATGGAATCAGAAGAAACAGCAAGCATTGAAGATATCGAAGTGTTAGCTACAATGAAAGATAACCTAAAAGAGAAGCAAGCTTTAGCTAAAAAAGACATGATTACATTAGGCGCACAAGATGGGCTATATGAACCTACTAAGCCTATCACCCCTGGTGTAGACCCTCAGATGGGGATAGCAATACTAGCTGAAAGAACAAGACAGGCAGCCATATCTAAAGAAAAATATGGAACACCTAAGCAAGTGTTTACAGAGGCAGAAACTACAGAGTGGGTCACATGGCTTAATGATAGAGGAACTTCTATACAAGACAAGATGGGATTCATAGCATCTATAGAAGAAGGCACTGACGGCAAAGGGTTTATGGCATATCAGCAACTAATGAAAGATAAACGTGCAAACGTATTCACAGCAGCAGGTGACTTTTTTGCAGAAGGAAGACCTAATGTTTCTCAAATGCTATTACATGGCGAAATGGTACTAGATAGTGAAATGGGGGCATCTGTAGATAGAAAATCGCTCACCGCTACACTAAATACTAAAATAGGAAATTCATTAGCACGAAGCACCAAACAAGACAAAGACAAAGCTATAAGTGCAGTAACAGCATACTATGCTTCATTAGCTGAAGGATACGGTGCACTAGGTGATGAATCATACCAATATGCAGATCAAGCAGTAGAAGAGGTTTTAGGAAAATCAGGAAATAGAAATGGTCAAGGGTATTTTGCACCTTTAGGCATGGATGATGACGATGTAGATGATTTTATAGATGAACTAGACCCAGCAACACTAGATCCTATTCAAGGCATCCCTTTTGACATGACTAAGAACGCTATAGAAAGATCAAAATTAGTACAAGTCCAAGGCAATGAATATAGATTAATATTCCAAGACCACGCAGTTACTAAAGAAGATGGTTCACCATACACCATAAAGATCATTAAATGAGATATGAAACCACAGAGATAGATGATCTTCCAACTACAGAAACACTAGACTATACTAGACCTCCTACAATGGCTGAAGCGTTCCAAGCTCACAAAAAGAACACATTATCATCAGGTATATTAGAATCAGAGTCCAATTACGCGCAAGACCAAATGATAGCAAATGTTGATACTCTAATAGAGCAAGATCCTGACAATGAGAGATATTACACTATACTAAAATCAATGTCTAAGCCTACACTAAAAATGATGGAAATGCAGTATCAGAATGGCACACTAC
>Ga0316206_1001611_pt1 | contig 18898 bp, 22 predicted proteins | sample 6monthpyrite_MG_FD_204942 | JGI IMG/M metagenome (GOLD analysis project Ga0316206, IMG submission 204942) | Microbial mat bacterial communities from mineral coupon in-situ incubated in ocean water Damariscotta River, Maine, United States -... | ecosystem: Environmental > Aquatic > Marine >... | reverse complement strand
TTTAGAAAAACTGGTGTTTAGTGATGGCCGACCTGAGTTATATCTACCGGAAGACTCAATTGCTTTTCACCTGATATTAAATGTGCGTGATGAAGCGCATCGGTTTGCTATCAGTGGTCATCGAGCAAAAAGGGAAAAAGCCAGAAGAACATCACCGTTAGAAGCCATACCGGGTTTGGGGCCAAAACGCCGTCAAAACCTGATAAAACACTTCGGTGGCATGCAGGGAGTGAAACAGGCCGGGATAGAAGATTTGGCAAAAGTGCCGGGTATAAGTAGAAATTTATCGCAAATCATTTATGATGTGCTGCGATCTGAATAAACCCCCGTTATTTACAAATCTAAACGTGTTTTAGAAACACAAATTAAAAATATACGAAAAACAACATGAAACTGAATATACCAAATAGCCTGACATTAACACGCATCGCTTTTATCCCATTAGTTGTGTTTTTGTTTCTACTGCCAGAAGACACTTACCAATGGGCACGCCCCGCATCTGCGTGGATATATGGCCTTGCCTGTGTAACCGACTGGCTTGATGGCTATTTTGCAAGAAAATTAGGCCAGACATCAGAGTTTGGTGCTTTTATGGACCCGGTGGCAGACAAGTTAATCGTTACCGTGGCAATGGTGATGCTGGTATGGGCGCATGATGATTTAATTATTCTATTCGGTGCCACTATCATAATTGGTCGCGAAATTATTATCTCAGCCCTACGAGAGTGGATGGCCAAAAGAGGTCAGTCTGATGCGGTAAAAGTCTCTCAGTTAGGTAAATACAAAACCTTCGCACAAATGTTTGCACTGGGTTTCCTAATGCACAGAGACGACTGGTTAGGCATGGCAGTGCATGAAACCGGCCTGGTTTTACTGGTATTAGCCTCAATACTTACCATTGCCTCTATGGTTGATTATATGAAAGCCGGTTTATCAGCTGTAAAAAGCTAGTTTTCAAATATCACCATCTTTCCAGCCATAAGCATGCTTGAGTAATAAACAAAATAATCGAACTCGTTCCCACGCTCCGGCGTGTGAATGCAACCAAAAATGCCCACAAAACAACCATCCATCCCTAATCTCACTATGTCACTGAAAAATATTACAATTAAACCAAATTACCACTTGACCAAAAACCTGCGATCTCTATAATAGCGCCCTCTGTTTAAGGCAATAGCCAAACAGAATATGCGGGTGTAGCTCAGCGGTAGAGCATCTCGTTGCCAACGAGAATGTCGAGAGTTCAATCCTCTTCACCCGCTCCAAATTGTAAATGTTCAGAAGTGGCATTCTGAACACTGACACTGAAACCTCGCCAGTCGAGGTTTTTTTGTTTATGAGTAGTAAGGGCGGGATAGCAAAGTGGCTATGCAGTGGATTGCAAATCCATCTACCTCGGTTCGACTCCGGGTCCCGCCTCCATTTTTAAGCACTGCCTAAGTGGGTTATGCGGAAGTTGCTACCAGAACTTCTATTATTCATAACGAAATAGGGTGTAACTAGCCGATCAAACTAGTCTGTTACACGAAAGCCCAGGTGGCGAAATTGGTAGACGCAAGGGACTTAAAATCCCTCGCCTTCACGGGCGTGCCGGTTCGATTCCGGCCCTGGGCACCATATATCTGTCTAAAGACGTCCAAGGGCGTCTTTTTTCACGTCTGAAGTATTAAAAATCAATAAGTTACAGTCTATTTGTGTGTTTCTATGTGTATTGCAGTCCTCTATGGTTAGGGGTACATTAGGGGGTATGTTGTATTCTCCTGAACTGAGGTACCCCAATGTCACGTCAAAGTACGATAGGAAAGCTTTCTGAGACTGTTGTTAGAAAGGCAAAAGGCAGAGACCGCGCTTATAAGATTTTTGACGGTGGTGGCCTGTATTTGCTCGTTAAAGCCAATGGTTCAAAATACTGGCGTTTAAAATACCGTCTTCATGGTAAAGAAAAAACACTGGCTTTAGGTGTATATCCGGGAGTGCCCATGGCTGAGGCACGTTCTGAAGCTATAAAAGCAAAAGAGTATATTCGCAAAGGTACAGACCCAGTAATCAGGCGCAGGCAAGAAAAACTATTAAATACTAACAATAGTTTTCGCTGTGTTGCAGAAGAGTGGCATGGTAAGCAAAAGGGAAGCTGGACTGAAGGTCACGCACAACAGGTATGGCGCACTTTAGATAAAGACGTATTTCCAATGATCGGTGATATGCCTATTAAAGAGATTCAAACACTCGACTGCCTGTCAGTTATTCGTTCTGTAGAATCAAGAGGGGCTTTAGATGTTGCAGGACGAGTTAAGCAGCGGATGAGTAGTGTTTTTCGTTATGCAATTCAAACAGCACGCTGTGAATATAACCCGGCAGATCAACTACAAGGTGTCATTGAAACACGTAAGGTCACTCATAGAGCTGCATTGAAGGCTGATGCGTTACCTGCTTTTATACTACAGCTTGAATCTTATCAGGGATATGCGATTACAAAACTTGCTCTTATGTTGATTATGCACACATTTGTTCGCCCGGGTGAAATCAGGGGTGCTCGTTGGGAAGAGTTTGATTTAATAAAGCGGGAATGGCGCATACCTGCTCACCGGATGAAGATGAAAGAAGAGCATATTGTTCCGCTTTCTACGCAGGCAATATCAATTCTGGAAGAGGTTGAGTTGATTTCCGGTAAATATGAGCTGCTTTTTCCTGGCGCACGAGATAACCGTAAGCCGATGAGTGAAAATACATTGACCTATGCAATCAGGAAACGTTTGGGTTTTGATGCCACAGCACATGGTTTTAGAGCAACTGCGAGTACATTTTTTAATGAAAGTGGTTATCGGTCTGAAGTTATAGAGCGTCAACTTGCACATGCTGAAAGAAATAAAGTTCGTGCGGCTTATAATAGGTCGCAATATCTTGAAGATAGAAGATCAATGATGCAGGTATGGTCTGATTATCTTGAGGGCTTAAATTCAAATGTTGTTCTTTTGGCAAGAGAAAGATAATTTTTTACATGAGAATAACTCATTAATATTTAAATAATTCATACATAGTTTTTAGTATTCACTTTAGTAAATCTCAATTTTATCTCATAATTTGTCAATTTTAACCGGCACTCGTTGCCGTCTTAAGCGGTGCTTGAGTTAAATATTAAAAATTAATTATTAATTGCTAGTTCTTAAGTTATATTTATTATTGATGTAGTCAGATCAATCATAATCGAGTCAGAAGGGTAGCTAATCGGGTCAGAAGTTACAGTTTTTATCAACACTCTTATCTGTTTATTTTTAAAATTTAATATATAAAAATATATTTCACAAATATCTTACAGAATAATTCTTGCAAAACACTTAAGCCACGTTAAAGATTAAATAAACCCGGTTAATAACAATCGGTCTTAATTAGGAGTGGATAATGCAACTGAATACAGATCAAATCTCATTATTAAGTATTAAAGATGTTATGAAATTAACCGGTAGTAGCAGAAGCACTATTTACAACTGGATAAATCAGGGACGGTTTCCAAAGCCGGTTTCAACTGGGCCGAATACAGTTCGTTTTAGATATAAAGATATTGAAAGCTGGTCAAAAAATCCGATGGAGTGGAATAAAAATACAGGTATGAAAAGTTAGTTACTAATATTGATGCATAATGCTCTATCACCATAATTAGATTAATTGGTAAGTCTGTTATGAAAATTGAAGTAGATGAGAAATGTTGCGAGTGTACATGTGTTAGTAAAAAAAACAGTATTACACTATTAGAAAATTGTATTTATAAGATGGCTAACAAGTGGGGTTACACACAAATGAGTTGGATTGGGCGCTTAAAGCAGCGCGAATTTATCCAAATGAGTGGTGTCGTATTTGTGCAGTGGAAGAAAATATGATCAGCTTCATAAATGGAGTAGGGTGATGAATATCGACATTCTTCTTTCTCATTTAAGAAACGTAAAGTCCACAGGTTTTAATAGATGGATAGCTAGCTGCCCAACACGGGAAGATAAAACACCATCTATGGTGATTCGCTTGTTAAACGATGGTCGTATATTACTTCATGATTTTGGAGGTGCATCACCTGGTGAGATATTAGACGCTATGGGGTTAGGGTTTTCTGATTTATTTCCTGAAAAGCTGGCTCATCATTTTACAAAAGAGCGCAAGCCTTTTTCAGCTATGGATATTCTGTTGTGTCTGAGCAAAGATACAACTCATATTTTAATAGCTGCAAATAAAATTAATATAGGTAAGCCTTTAAACGAAAATGAAACTAAAGCACTGGCACAAGCAGTAACCCGAATAAGCAATGCTGTTGAGGTGGCGCATGGATACCCGTGAAATTGTAAAGAGCATAGAGCGTGGACAGAACTTCTTAGATGAGATGAAAAGAGATAAAAAATCAAAACCTGATATGTCATGGATAAATGATTTTACTCTCAGTGATGAGGAAGCCAATATGATATCTGACCCAAAATGGGTATACCCAAACCTTATAATACAAGGTCATTTAATGGTGTTTCCTGCACCTCCAAATGGCGGTAAAACAACTATATTTAACTGGGTTGCTGGTCAAATAGCAGACGATTATCAGGTTTTTTATGTCAATGCTGATATCGCTGGAGCTGATGCAAAATCAATGCGCAAGGACGCTATCAAAAAAGGATTTACACTATTACTCCCAGATATGAAGGCAGGGCTTTCTATGAATGATGTTGTATTACACTTGGAAGCAATGAATGAAGTAGATGCTGATTATAGTAATTATGTTTTTATCTTTGATACGCTAAAAAAGATGACCGATGTAATTAATAAAAGTAATTCAAAAAAGTTATACAAGACACTTCGCGGCTTATCTGCAAAAGGTATGACTGTTATTTTGTTAGCACATACAAACAAGTATGATGATAAAGAAGGGAAACCCATATACGAGGGTACTGGAGACCTTCGCTCTGATGTTGATGAGCTTATTTATTTAACGTCAGATAAAAAACCGGATGGAAGTATGACAGTTTCTACAGTACCCGATAAAGTGCGTGGTATATTTGAACCTATGACTTTTCAAATATCTCCAAATCGTGTCGTCAGCGTATCAGAAGAGTTTATAGACGTTACTAAGGTTCAAAGACAACAAAAGCAACGTGACAAAGATGAAATCACCATAGAGGCAATTACAGAGGCTATAAAAGCAGGTGAATGCAATCAGAGAGAAATAATACAATACTTAAAAAAATTAAATATGGGAATAGGGCTGAATGCCATTAGAAGCGTTCTTGATAGATACAGTAGAACCCCAACCATATTATGGGAATGCAGCAGAGCATATAAAAATAATACTTTGCAATATCACTTAACTGACCATTGTCCCCGTGAACAATAAAACCGGTAATACCAATACCTATATAGTGAATATTTCATGTTAGATTATCTATAATAGGTTGTAGCAGAAGGGTTTCACTGCTTTTACTGGATTTATTGCTTTTTTAACTTTTATACTTATTTGGGATAGTACTTAAAATATAAACAGAGTGAGAGCTAGAGTAAAAGCTATTTATTGTTATTATTTAATGGTGATAAAGAACATGACATTCTAAATGAATAGTTAATGATATGTATCGTTCACGTATTACTTTTACGAGTTGTTATATTGCTCATTGATATTCTATAGTAAATAATAAGATGCACTTAACGTAATGAGACGTGTATCGCTTAAATGACACTGCGAAATCACAGCTAAGCTAAATACTACAACCTTAACCCCAGCAACCGGTGTATTTCTATAAACAACAGTATCGGATATAACCAGTGATAGTCGCTATACGGTGCTCATCGACTATTTTGATTTGGCATGCTATTTTGCGACCCATTTGAATGCCTTATTATCCGTTGTTAATGGTTGAATATACATTTTCTATAAAACTTATATCACTGGATGAGAACTCACCAAAAGTACCATTATTTTTAGAAAATTGGTTTTTTCTTGTTTTATCATGTGTGCCTGATATTAAATTCTCAAGACACTCTTTTTTGTTTGTGCATTTCAAAGTTAGAAAACTCACAAGGTTACTAGTGAATGCTAATGATAGTTCATTATTGCTGTTTTGAAATTGAGATTTTATTGATTTGTTTTTAATGTTTTTTATAGCTTCGATAGATGCTACGGGTTCGTCAATGTTATCGCACCAGCGAACTTCGCAGTAAAAACCTTTTATTGGCTTGTGGATTATCTCATTAAATATGCTTTCGATAAACTGCCTGTTGATAGGTTTGCCTGATTGTTTTACAAGTGCGCCTATTAGAAATGGAAAGGTGACGCCATATTCACCCATTCCTTTCTCTTTCCATTGCTTAATCAGTTCAAACCAAAATGGGTTGTTCATGAGTTATATCCTTTCACACTAACGCTCGAAATAAGGGGCGTGGCGCATTTTCGGCGCAGCGTCCCAGCCCACTCCTTATTGTGGGCGAACTTGATCGATTTGTTAGACTAGACCTTAGTAAAAAAATATTCCAGCGGATACATCTTGTAGATTGCAAACCATAGAGGTGCAAATGCCACCAAAAAAGGAAATGTATACTCACTGAATAAGCGTGTACTCCGCACAATTTTTGAGTGCGACAAAATACTGCATAGGACAAACCGTAGTCGACCAACCGGCACGAATATTGGGACGTTATTGTGCTTGCCCCCTCCAGCATCAAATGATTCCAATTGAACCATCACCTCAAGTTGATCATTTTCATCCCGTCTAATTTTGCTATTATTTAATTGGTAAGACCATGGGGGGGCACCATATCCCTTGGGTTTATATTCTGGTTGCCCTAGAAATTTCGAGATATGCTTATCTTCTAGATCAATCCCCGCACGTAGTTTCAAAGCCAAGGGTTCGGCCCAGCGCTGAATGCGGAAATTTAGCTCCTCAGAATATCTTTGTCGCCATTCAGTGTCTTTAAGGTCATTATAGTGCTGAATATAACGAATGAACCAGTAACTCCAAAGCATCCAAATGCCGTAAATTATATAATCTGGGTTATCTACCGTTATCGTATTGCCAAGAATATTGATTTTTTCTGGTCTAAAACCGGCGCCTATTACCAAAAGAAGCGCTACGCTTATCAGCATGAGATTACGCCGTTGACGAATAAATGCGTCTCGTATCTCACTAGTATTTTTCTCACTCATCTATATCCTCCATCGCTAAACTAAATTACCACACTCAGTAAAATTATTTTTTAGTGCCTAACGTCTAGTTAATGGGAGCATGTTCTTTTGCGTCCTGCTTGAATACCTTGCTATACATTAACTGTTCTGACCTTTTTTTATAAAGTACATAATTATTAGTATATTCAGAAATTGGGGAGCCCCATAACGAAGCCAGCCATCTAAATCTGATGGTATAAAATACGAAACTATACCTACAAACACTGCGACAATACCAAACCCTAGTAATATGTCATTGGCGTCATCTTGCTTGCCTCTCATTGCAAGTATTATCACAATTAAACTAAATAATAACCATGGTAACAGAGCGTAAAAAATTTGCGCTGTTTTAAGACTTGCCGAGAATTCAAAAGAGACGCTTGGGTTTTTATTTTGTATTACTTTGTTGAGGCCTGTGATTATTGTTTTTGATAATTCAATAATTTTAGGGTTTTTTGAGTCACCCAATTTATCCAGTTTTTGTAGCAGCTCGGTTGTTCTTTCATACCTTGTAAGTTCACTTGTGGCTGTTTGCCACTCATACATAATAAATGTTGATGCAAGTAATAGTACAATACCAAAAAATATAGTGATTCTGCGCCATGAAAAATCAGTAATAAACTTTTCAATGAACTGAAATGTTGGTTCTAACATTTATGTTTTCCTGATGTATAAGGCCTAGTTAAAAGGCCGCCGCTGTTTGGCAGTTATTTTTGAACGCTTTGTTAGGGTTTTTCAGTTATTCTTGATTGCTTTAAAACTTCAACTTCTCCGTTTTGAGTGATACCTAGTAGGATGAAGTGATTGTTATTTATTTCATACCCTTGAACGCAATACACCTCAGTTTTGTCAATAAAATCACTAAACTCACACTTTCCACCATAGCAATAAGCTGCTGGGGTATCTGTTTTATATTCAATAACTTTTTTAATGCTTTCTACATTAGGAATTAATTCAATAGATTTATTGACACATATGACAGTAAGAGCGTCATTGTCTAAAGCTATGTTGTCTACTTTAGCTATAAGTCTTTTTAGTTTATTTCCTATTTCAATCCAGCCATCTAGCCCTTTATTAATTTGTTCACCTAATGCAATAGTGCTAACTGCTGTTGCAATAACAGCATAAACCCAGTTGTAATCAGCACCTGCGGCGTAGTCAATTATTTCAAATTTAGGTGGTGTATTACTTTCATTTAAGTCACTAACAAAACTATCCAAATAGTCTTTTGGTATTGACTCTATATCACCGTTATTTATTTCGTCACGGTAGTCTTCCGGGATAAATCTGATTTCCATATTTTATATCGCTAACGCCCAGCTAAGGGACTGGTTTGAAGCGAAGCGTAAACCAGTCATGCTTATGCGCCTTGTTATGTGTTTATTAACTTTCAAATCGGTAGCCATTCTGTTTGCATTTAATGAGTAAATCATGTATTCGCTCTACCTCGGTAATAATAGGTATCATTTTATATTCTGTACCTAACAGTACAAAGCATCGTGTATTTATATAAAAGCCTTTAAATATATGTAGTGGTATTTCACTACTAGGCATATTGGCACGTACGTCCTGATGTATAAATTCACCAACTTGATTCTCTTTTAAATATTTATCCAGTTTTTCATCAAAATGTTCTAGCCCATCTCTAAGATTCTTGTTTTTAAGAATACTTGTATCATCAGTCTGTAAGGCGCTTTTTATTTTTATACCTCTTTTCTTATGAATGTCTTTATTACGAATAGGCCATAAGTATTTAGAAAGTGAAGCTGCATTTTGGATAATAAGCTGTAATTGTTCAAAAAGTTTTTCTTTAGGAATATATAACGCTTCTTCATTATCACTAACTATTAACTCGATCCAGTCTCCAACTATTTTCACAGCATCTAATGCTGAGTTTGTATGCCACAACATACTTTCAATGTAAAAAGCTTCAAACGGTGGATGAATGTTTGGTTCGTGATCCATGAATTATTTACACATAACGCCTAGTTAAGGGACGCAAGCTGTTTTGCGTCCCGCTTGAACGCCTTATTAGGCATTATTATATTTTAAAATACAATTAATTAATTGTTTGAATTCATTTGGAAAAATAAAGGAAATAATGGCAGCAAAGCCTAGCATGTATGGAGCCAAGATATCTAAGTTTTCTCGGTTTTTAAAGTAACCCAACGTCCTATATTTTATTTCCATAAAAAGAATAATTAAGTATATTTTTAACCCAAGTTTTTTAAAAATATTTATGTATGATGAGTAGCTATGGTATTCATCTGTTATGTCAAATTGAAAGTACTTTACCAATAACCAGGTGCTTTTGTATTTTGTTTTATATGAGCAGTGCTCATCTTGACGATATTGCATTGGGTCAAAATTCGGAGGGTAGTTTTCGTGCAGCCAACCATATAAGTCATTTCCATGCTCATCATAAGACTCAATTTTAGGATTACTCATTAGATCGAATGTCCATAATTCATATAATGATTTGTGGTATTTTCTGGCGTAGCTGTAATAGCGTATTAGCAAAAACATAATACTAAAAAATAGCAGTAAAGCTAAGCCATTTTGATGAGTGAAATTAAGCTTTAGTATGAAGGTATTAGCCTCAACAATTGTGGCCCCTGTAAATTGAATAGCCAATAATATTATGGAAGTAATAGTTAATATTCTCTTTTTTCCATTTAATTCTTCATCATTGTCAATTTCTTTTTGGAGTTTGGTTTTCATATTTATATTGTTACTTTATATAATGCGATATGATTTGAATCACCTAACGCCCAGTTAAGAGGAACATGCTGTATTGCATCCCGCTTGAACGTATTATTAGGTTTTATTCTTTTGTTTCTTTACCTAATAAGTATCCAGCAATAGTACCTAATAGCCCCATAACCGGAGCAATTTGTTTGTCACTATAGCCTGCAACAACTAAAAATACGGCTGAAATAACAATTAGTATTGTACCAAATATTTTTAAAACAGCATCAGCAGATTTTCCACTTTTAATTAGGTGTGTAGCCAAAACAAATATCATAACACCAAAAATTAAAACAGCACTACTTACAGTCATTGCGTTAGTTGCAGACCACCATTCAATATTTTGATTGGTTTCGTGAACTGTTGTATTGAGGCTATTTTTTACAGCTTCTATTTCATTATTAATATTATGAATATTAGATTCTTTTGTTTGTTCTGTCATCGTCTTCCTCTCACATACCAATATTCTTCGATTAATTTAATTTTGCTTTCTAGGAGCTCAATAAGCTTAGTTTGTTTTTTGTTTTCTGTCTCTAGTAAATTTATACGTTGTTCATATTCCCGTTGTCGACTATCCAAGAACATGTCAGGCCCTCCGTATGATCCACTTGTTTCGCTAATATAGCCGCCCGAAGCACAACCATTTAAAACAAGAACGGCAATAAAGAAGATAATCGCTTTTTTTAGATATATTTTCATTTTATAAATCTCTTTATGAAACCTAACACTGCATCACATAACCAACCTAAAGAAGATGTTTTTAATCATAAATCAACAGCTTGGTTATTTATAATGTTGTTATTGAAGGACAAAAAGCAGAACTAATTCCTTGTTATTAGTTTTTTAAGACATAACATATACCGTACTTCCATTTATATCAATCACTGGATCGTTAACAGATGTTAAGACTCACAGGTTAAGCCTACTGTTTGTAGTCGTATGGGTATCCAGTAGTGACTGATATTATCCATGGCCCTCTGTACATATTTACAATCTTACTCAGCTTCAACAATTAAGGTTGTACCCGCTTTTTTATTAGCGAGTCTTGCATAGTGTAATGATTGCCCAATAGCTTCAGCCCATTTCTTAGCGAAATCAAATTCAATGGCATATTCTGAGGTTTCACAATCAATACGGCTTTTATCTGGTAGTACAACTTCTAGTTCACCAGGACAGTATTTTTCCTGATAGAAACGTTCTGACTCAGCGTGAGCTGATGTTGATATGAAGAGTAATAATAAAATCCATTTTATATTCATGTATCACCTTTTAATTTTTCTTGCGTCTTGCCAATCCTGCTAAGCCAATTAAACCTGTACCGAATAACCAGACAGCAGCAGGGACTGGAACAGCGGAAACATCTCCATCATGTACAGCCCATATAAAACGCTGATTAACAGTGGAAGTAACACTCTGCTGACCATCTTCAAATGAGAATATCCAAGCAGTATTGGCATTAATGTTCGTACTAACTATAGTGCCTGACCAATAAGTTATCCCAGTTCCAGCTCCGGATGATTGAATATTATCAAACAGATCATAATTACTGTTATGTATATCAGAAATAGAGCTACCTGATACACCGCCAAGTACATTATAAAACATATTTCCCATTTCGCTTCCCGTACAATTTGAACCGAAATAGCCTCCATTTCCATCGGTTGAACTACAGCTTGTATCTGGCTGTAAAGTATCAGGTAGCCTCCAATCATCAACACCATTTATATTTAATAGTGCAGCCCAAGTATTAGCATCATTCCAATGCTCCGCACCGCCTGTGTTAGCATCTGCCAACCAAGTTAAATCTGCATCAGTATCATAATAAGCAAGACCACCTAATCTTTCTAGCAGTGCTGCATTTACGGTGATGGGAAATAATAGAACCAATAAATATTTACGCATTGCGCTTCCTTCTAGCAAACCCTACTAACCCAATAAGACCTGAACCGAATAACCAAACAGCGGCTGGGATTGGTACAGCACCTATATCACCATCATGGACAGCCCAAACAAATTGGTTAGCAGTTTGAACAGTGTGGTACTGGCTTCCGTAATCCATATCAAAGAACCAAGCCTGATCTGTATCGGCATCATATACAGTAGAAGACCAATAAAAATTTGTTGTTTGAATGTTGCTGAATAAATCGTAATTTGAGTTGTGATTTGTGGAAATTGAATTTGTTTCGATTCCACCTAGAACATTATAAAAGAGGTTTCCTAGCTCACTTCCAATGCAGTTCGTCCCATAAGACCCAAGACCATTATTACTAACGCAAGATACATCTGGCTGCATAGTACTAGGAAGTCTCCAGCCTGTGATGCCTGATATATTAATATTTGAAACAAAAGCATTCGAATCTGATAAATTAATTGCTCCAGGAACAGCGGGTACAGTTTCGTAAATTGAACCAGCTGCTGCATTAGCATCAGCTAACCAAGTTAAATCAGCTTCAGTATCATAATAAGCTTGATAGTCTGTACCACCCTCAGTAGCAGATAACCTACCTACTAAAGCAGCATGTGATGAAAACGGTAAAAGGAATAAGGTTGTTAATAGTAATTTACGCATTGTGCTTTCGCCTCTCGAAACCAATTAATCCAATTAGACCTGAAGTGAATAACCAGACTGCTGCGGGTACTGGCACAGCACCAATATCACCATCATGTACGGCCCATGCAGAATGTGTATCACCTTGATATCGAATATCCTGAAACCCATCAGCAAAACGAAACGCATAAGAATTAGGTCTAACAAATTCTGTACTTGTCCAATACCAGTCGTTAAGAAAATCAATATATTGACCAGATAAAAAATTAACGAAAGGCCCTGAATTTAAAGAACCAATGTCATTCACATAAAATAAATGCCCAAGTTCAGAGCCTGTCAGATGGGTATTGTTTCCTCCTTGCTGTCCTGTTGTTGGTAGTCGCCAATCAGTAAAACCCGCATATTCTAGACCACCTGCCCAGATTAATGCCCCATCCCATGAAAGTTTGCCATCTATATCATAGCCACTAGTTTGTGAATAATTAGCATCTTGTAACCAGGTAATATCTAAATCAGTATCATAAATTAGACCATTACCACGGTCTATTAATGATGCTTGAGCTGAAAATATAAATAGAAAGAGCGCTAAACAAGTTATTGTTATACGCATTAGGCTTTCTTCCTTGCAAAGCCAATCAATACAATTAAGCCAGAACTAAATAACCAGACTGCTGTTGGTACTGGTACTGGTGATGCCATAGATACTTCAACATTATCCATACCAAACCATCCCGACTGTGGTTCTATTGCGCTTCCAACACCATCAAACATAACTGATGTCAGATTTGTAAAAGTATCAGGAAGATTAAAGTTTTGAAAATCATCAAGGGGTCCAGGACCATCATTTACCCAATCTAAAATAAATTCAGTTGTTACCACATTCCCGTTAACTTGGTTTCCTACAACGAATATTGATGTGGCAGTTTCAGCGTCTCTATCTAAATGTAGTTCAGCACCATCAAAGGAGATTAATGAAAATACTTCGCCCGATACAGGTGTAAATATTACACCACCTACTGCATCGGTAATTGAACTATGTAAGTGATATAAATACCTTGTTCCGTTGTATACACACTCAGGGCCACAACCTGTACCGCCGGAGATTACTCGCGTTGTGGAAGAGTTTGAGAAGTCAGCTGAAGATGGCTCTAAGCTTATTTCGAAGCCACCTGAAATTATTGGGTGTGTTTCACTAACAATATAATCTGTATTGTCATCAAACGTAATAATGGCGGAACTGGCATTCGATGCCATAGAAAAAACGATGATAACTACTGCTAACTTCCAGAACTTCATTTGTCATTTTCCTTTACACTTTTGGTGAAAATCACCTGTTTTACGAAAAACACGCAAGTTCAAGGCCAGCGGACAACTTTAGGACATAAAAAAAGCCCCGCCTGCCTCCTTGTCTGGTTGGGGGCTCGGTGCTTTGCGTAATGAAACATTTAAGTTCGTTTAGATTACACCACTTATAATTGAATATGTAGTTTCAATGGGATGTCTCGTTTATGAAACGTGATACCATATATCGGTAAAGCAGGTCTTAAAATAGTGAAATGATAAATATATAGAGAATTACAGTTATGATTTTGATTGCCTTACAAGTAATAACATGCAAAAGGCCCATTAAACAAATGTTAGAGATATAGAAAGTTATCTCAAATATTCATAAGGATTCAAAATGTTTAGTGATGAAGATAAAAAGGAGTTTAATGAGTTAATTAAGTCTGTTGAGTCTCATTTTATTCAGTACAAAATTGATGATGTGAAAATAAATGAGTTCACTAGTTTAATTAATGATTTAGATGAAGATTATAAAAATATAGCAAATACTTTTAATTATAACGTTAACTCAATGCTATCGGCATTAAATATCCCATTTACGTTATCCATAAATGCAACTCAAAATCAGCACCACTACCGTTCGCGTATGGTAGGAATCATTGAGTCACTTAAATATAAAGTAACTCACCACGATATTGAGACCGATGACCCAATATTAGACCAGATTCGGGGTGACATTATAAAAAATGAAATGAATAAATTAAAAACTTCAGAGGAAGTTCAAGAGCAGTTTGTTTTAAATATTTATAGGTTTTTAGAGCCTTTTACTCACGAAGAAGAAACTACTGGTGCCGCAAGTGCATTATTGTATCAAGGAGCAATCCTATTATGGAGCGCTTTTGAGGCGTTATCAAAAGACTTATTTATTACGTTTATAAATAAGAACCCACATAAAATTAAAGACCTGCTGGAAAGTCCCGCAACTAAAAAAAGACTCAATTTTAATAAAATAACACCTGAAACCCTTATGAACTATGACTTTGACATAACAAATAAAATGGGTGAAATAGTAGCAGAGAATCAAGACTTTAGTGACCTAGAAACCATCAAGCAAATTTATGATGTTATGTTCCCTGCATCGCTCTCTGATCGGTTAATTCTAAAGGATAATGATATATGGATATTGTCACAAAAACGTCATCTAATCGTCCATCGAGGTGGTATTGTTGACAAGAAGTATCTAGATAAAACAGGTGAAGCATTAAATTCAGGGGATAAACTATTAATGACCCCAAAAGACTTAATAAATTATTTTGAGATAATATTTGATTGCGGTGTATCTTTATTTAAATCCGTTCCGATAGAGAGTTAGAATTCATATTAGCGTGCTAAAGTAGTTGAAAACAATAGCCATAACCATATTTTTTATTAGCTTTTAAGATAATGCGCCAGCCATATCAATGTGGTCAAAATAGGTAATTAAAGCATTGTCTTGTATGTTATTTAGTTTATTGCTAGCCAATTTACTTATAATATACGATTCAATGCCATCAGTTGTATCAACCATTACATACAATTCTTGACTGTTGCTTGTATTATTTATCGTGCCTATTGCTACTATATAAGAAGTAAGCATTCTTGCTACATTAATAAATTCATCTGTATGTGGGTGTCTTTGAAACCATCTAACTGTTTCGCCCATATCTCCAATCTCATTAGTAAGGTGATCAATGTTATTATTAGTATATAGATCATTGTTATTTGCACGCTCCAATAACCATTTAAGCAGCGTTCTATTTTTAGCTTGTAATATTAACAAAATTATAATGAAAACTCCGTCCCAGCTATTTTCTGAGTTATCGAGTATTGCGTCTAAACGAATTACAACTTGTTTGATTGATCTAAGTGAAATTTTGAAATGCTTTGAAAGTAATGCTAGAAAAACGGCGAAAGATTCTCTTGAGTCCCAGCCTTTATCCATTGGTTTAACTTCACCATTGATACACCACGGTTGAAAACAAGAATATTCAAGTTTATCTGAATTGGCAAAATCATTAGCAAGAACCTTACAAAAATTGATGTAATCTGGATTTGGTAATTTGTATTCTTGATCAAAAAATCGTCTAAGATATTCTGCTCCATCAAAATCATTTCCATATGTAGCTTTAATCGAATGTTGGAGTTGTTCACTATCTGTAGCAATAACGAAAATGACATCATTGACAGAAAATAAATGTTTTACCATTTCAAGCAATTCAATTGCATACGTAGGACGACAACGATCAAGTTCATCAATAAATAGAAAAAGAGGGGGGGTTAGTTCTCTTCTAGTGACGCTTTTAACAAAATCAGTTAAAGCAACTTTGAATTCATTAGCTGACTTTACTGTATTAACGTGGTCTTCAAGCATCATCCCCATTGATTTTTCAGCAAGTTTAGCTACATCATCAGTCGACATGGACAATAAATTTTCAGCTTCACCTGTTTGATCTTCGCCGAGCGCTTTAGTTACTAAACCTTTTATGACAATAGGCGCTAGTCCACGTAGAAAGCGCCCACCAGATTTTAACTTTTCAGAAAAAGCTTTAACTGTTTGCTCTTCTTCAGGCATATGCGGAGTTAATTGATCATATATTGAAGCCATAACAGCAAGAAGTGGGTCATCTGAAAAATCACTTTCCCAAGCATTTACATATACGGTGGGGTAGGTGTTTTTAATACTTTGGCACCAATTTGCTAGAAAATATGTCTTTCCCATCCCCCAGCTAGCATTTAGATTTAGAACAAATGATGAATTCTTATTTGATAAGTAAGCTGTTAAGAAATCGGCATATTCTCTACGATTCAATAAATCTTCTGGCTCCACCCATGGAGTTACTATCTCGCTTATTTCCATAACTATCCTTGGCATCATTTTTATAGATTATGATTCAACTTACGTGTTTCTACTTAATTATTCAATGGGCAATAGATGTAAACACTATATTGTGCATGCTGAATGAGTTAGTAAGTAATCTATATTCTCTTAAAAATGATAGGAGAGAATATGGTTGGGGTCTTTATTATTATCCAATACCCATGGCCCCCCCCCCTTAAACGCAACTTTTATTTTTATCTTAATTAGCACTATGTAAAATTAGTTGGAGTGTTAATAATAAAAGGGGGTATCTATGGGGGTATATTCATTATTGTTAGCTGAATATATACATATATATCAATATATTACGTAAGTAAAGAGATTCCGGCCCTGGGCACCATATAAAGCTTATTGAAATCAGTAAGTTATCATCTGAGCCGCATTTCTGCGGCTTTTTTGTTTCTCAAGAAAAACTGAATTTAGTCCATATTTAGTCCAGCAATCCGCCACTAAACACATCACAATCTATTTGTTATTACTTAGTATTTCTTCCACAAAACCATTGGTTTGAATTTTGATAAGATGGCTATAATTAATGAGTGCTTGCTAACTAAAGCTATCATTCACGATATTGGCAGATAATGATTGTTGTTACTCACTATTCGCACTTACTTAACATAAACCAAAAGTTAGGGTTAATGAAATGACAGAAGGGCAGAGATTTAGTCAAGTGTATCTTGAAAAAGGCGCACCTGTAAAAGATAGTCAGCGAATGCGTAATCGTGTTAGTGCTAAGAGTTATGAATTATTAAACAAGGATGATTTCAAGCTGATTTCGTTAATTGAATCAGAAACAGGTGCAAAAGTCCCTTGGGTAGGGAGCCACCATAGCCTGAAATCTTTTTTTGAGAAATCTGATATTAGAGATTTTCTCGACTCTATAACAATAATACATCAATTTTATAGGGCAAATAACAACCGAAATGCTATGCAGTGGCGCGCTTTTATTTCAAGAGTATTTAAGGAAGAGAATATTGGCTATCAGCTTGATGCTCAAGGCGGAGTGCATTTCTTTATTGATGAAGAATTTGAGAAAAATAGAGCATCTGTAATTGCTGGTTTAGATACTCAGCCTGCCGTAAAAGAAGCATTTGAGAAAGCCCATGCGTTTTTAGATTCTGATCCGCAGGATACATCAAGTGCAGTTAAATCAGTATTTGAAGCGGCTGAAATTCTATATAAGCATACTGTAGATGCTGAGGGTAAAGAAAGGTTGAACGGGTTTGGTATTAATAAATTATTAAAGCCATTATTTCAAGATCACTTAAAAGCTAACCCAACCGAAGTAATTGCTATGGATCATCTTTTGGATGGGTTTTGTGATTGGGTAGAAGCGGGGCATATGTATAGGCACGGTCAAAAAGTTGATGAGCCTGCACCCCCATCATTAGATTTTGCTATTCAATTTGTTAGTCAAGGTGCCGGTTATATCAGAGCGTTGTTAGTGCTGCTAAATTGTCAGCCGTAGTATGCCTCTTCAGATTAGATTAATTGGTTTAATAGGGTTTACAAGGCGCAAGAACGCATAAGATCTAATTCATCATTAATTGTTGAAAAGGCGGCTATTTAGTTGTCTTTTTATGTGCTGTGAATAAGTGGGGTCAGATCAGGCAATAAGTGGGGTCAGATCACAGTTAATGCTAATATAGCCAAAAGACAACAAGCTTAAAAATAAATCAACTTTGTTATTAATATAAAATTCACAAGGAGGTGAGTATGGCAAGGAAGCCACGATTTAATCTAATAGGAATACCCCAACACGTAATTCAGCGTGGTAATAATCGAGAACCCTGTTTTTACTCGGTTAGTGATTATCAACGATATCTTCATGATCTTGAAAATGCTGCAATTAAAAATAATTGTGCAATACATGCCTATGTATTAATGACCAATCATGTTCATATACTGGTTACACCGTTTAAGTCACATGGTGTATCTCATATGATGCAAGATTTAGGTAGAAAATATGTTTACTATATAAACCACACATACAAACGGACAGGAACACTTTGGGAAGGGCGGTTTAAATCTAGTTTGGTTGATAGTGAAAAATATTTATTAACATGTATGAGGTATATTGAACTTAATCCTGTTAGGGCATCAATGGTCATGCATCCTGGTGAGTATCCATGGTCAAGTTATGCAAGTAATGCCATGGGAGAAAGTAATGCATTAATACAGCAACATATTTTATATGAACAGCTGGGTAGTAATAAAT
>Ga0316206_1001610_pt1 | contig 18898 bp, 17 predicted proteins | sample 6monthpyrite_MG_FD_204942 | JGI IMG/M metagenome (GOLD analysis project Ga0316206, IMG submission 204942) | Microbial mat bacterial communities from mineral coupon in-situ incubated in ocean water Damariscotta River, Maine, United States -... | ecosystem: Environmental > Aquatic > Marine >... | reverse complement strand
CGTACTTCCTTATCTTGCTCATGGACCGGCTCCTCTTGCGGCTCTGCGCCGCTTCTTGGGTTTAGCTTCCAGGAGCAAGCGTAATCCGCGTACTCGAGGAAGTCCGGTCCATCCATATTGTCTAGGGAACGAGCGCGCTCGTCCCGGGATCGGGACGTACGGGCCCCTTCGGTGAGAATTCGCGCCCTGTCGCAACGGAACCCTGAAGCCTCGCACCTTCATGCTCCGAAAGGCCACACGTCCCTCTCCCTAGGCAAACATGGATCCAAGCACTGAAAGCGTACGTTCGCTGACCCTCGACCTCCGCCGCAAGGAGGCCGTGTTCTGGTCCATTCTCGATACCGCCGGGGAGGGCTTCATCACGGCCGACGAGCATGGGCGCATCGACCTCTTCAACGCAGCCGCGGAGCGCATCTTCGGTTTCGGCCCCCGGGATATTGTTGGCCAAATGGTCACCACTCTCTTCGAGGGCGTAGAGGAAGAGCACTTGACGAAGTCCGGCCAGCAAAACCTGCGCGGAATCCGCAAGGACGGTCAGAACTTCGACTGCGAGGCGACGTTCTCGCAGCTCAACGTATTCGACCGCAGCATGACGATCCTCATCGTTAAGGACATCACCGAACGCCTTGCCGTCGAGGCCCAGAGCAATCAGTCCCAGAAGCTGGAGTCGATCGGACAGCTCGCCGCGGGCATCGCCCACGAGATCAACACGCCTACGCAGTTCGTAGGCGACAACGTGCGCTTCCTTAAGGGCGCCATCGACGAGGTCTTTGAGGTCCTTGATAGCGCGCACGCGTTGCTTGCTGACTTGAAAGATGGAGCGCCGGCACTCGACGCACTCACGAAGTTGGCGGAGCAGATCGAAGAGCTCGACCTTGAGTTCCTTGAAGAAGAGGTGCCGCAAGCCATCTCGCAATCCATCGACGGCGTCGACCGCGTCGCCGGCATCGTCCGCGCGATGAAAAACTTCTCACATCCAGGATCCTTGGGGCTCGGCCCCGTCGACCTCGGCGCGGCGATCCAGAACACCTTGACCGTCTCGCGTAGCGAGTGGAAATATCAAGCCGAGCTCGAGCTCGAGCTCGAGCCGAACTTGCCCACCGTCACCTGCAGTGAGGGCGAGATCAATCAAGTGTTCCTCAACATGATCGTCAACGCCAGCCACGCGATTGAGTCCAGCCGGGAAGAAGGCGACCCACTCGGCAAGCTGCGGATCGCAACGCGCCATGAGGGCGACGAGGTCGTGATTGAAATCCAGGACTCGGGCTGCGGAATGCCACCGGACGTCCAAGAACGCATCTTCGACCCCTTTTTCACCACCAAAGGCGTCGGCAAGGGAACCGGGCAAGGGTTGGCGCTAGCTAGCAACGTTGTCCATGCGCACGAAGGCTCGATTGTGGTCGACTCTGCGCCCGGTGAGGGCACACGCTTCTCGATTCGGCTACCGATTGCAGGGCCAAGGGGCGTCGAGTGAGACCGGAGGCCCACATCTCCTTCCCCCGCGTCATCGGGATGACGGCCGTCCTCGTGGCCGTGTGCCTTGGGCTCTTCCATCGGCATGAGCTCAACATGGACGAGCGCGCCAAGTCCGTCTCCGACGCTGGCTTCATCGGCATGGCCGAGGACGCACTGCAGCGCGAGTTTCAGTTCACCGTCGAGGAGCTTGATGAGCTGGTCGGATCCGCCGCACTTCAGGGTTTCCTAGCCACCGGGTCCAAAGTCGACCGCACCCGAGTCGAGGCGACGTTCCTCAACGCGATGCGCAGCGCCAAGGTCTTCGATCAGGTGCGCATGGTGCGCTCGAACGGAGTGGAAGTCGCGCGCGTCGACCTCGGCCCAGCCGGCCCGCAAGTCGTTCCCGAAGAGCTGCTTCAAGACAAATCCACGCGTGGCTACTTCACCGAATCGATCGATCTCGAGACCGGGCATCTCTATGTCTCGCAGCTCGACTTCAATGTTGAGCGCGGCGCATCCGAGCTGCCGCACAAGCCCGTGCTTCGCTTTGCTACGCCCGTTGACGATCCGGACGGGAAGCGCGTCGGGGTGATTGTGATCAACCTTCTTGCGCACAACGTTCTCGACCGAGTCACCCGTCTCACTGGAAACCATGGCACGGTCCAACTGCTGAATGAGAACGGCGAGTGGCTCTTTAGCGAAGAGCCCGGCCTTACGCGGGGGGGCATGTTCCCGGATGAGCCTTCGCTCCCCAAATCGGATCCAATCGCCTGGCAAGCAATCTCTCAACAGGTAAAGGGCCGAGTCCGATCGCAATCGGGCCTCGTGACGTTTGCGCGGATTCACCCGCTGTTGCACTGCATGTTAGACCGCGGAGACCAAACCGACTCGAAGCCGGAGGGCGCGGAAACGCCCTCATACTCGTGGTACATGTTGACGCAGGTCTCCGCGACCAAGCATCACGCTGCGGTCCTTGCCACGTTCAGGGAAGGTGCGCTGCAGTGGCTCCTCCTTATAGTGATGCTGGCCCCAGGGGCGTGGCTGTTCGTGTCGACTCGGGAGAAGCAGATCGCTGCGACTCAAGAGCTCGCGCGCTCGGAACGGCGCCTCGCCTCGCTGACCGAATCGATCCCCGACGCCATCCTCACCGTCGGCGAGGCGGAGAAGATCGTGACGTGGAACCGCTCGGCAAACGATCTGTTTGGCCTCGCTGGGCGCGACATTACTGGCATGCCTCTGTCGTGGCTCGTGCGCGACACGGAACCCCGCGGACTCCCGCGCCTGCTCTCCATGCCACCCGGCGAGACGCGGGAGATGCTGGGGCTCCACGCGGACGGCAAAGACTTTCCTCTTGAGATCGCCGCCGGACAGTGGGAAGACGCCGGCTCCTCTTTCACGAGCCTGATCGCTCGCGATACAACCAGGCGCGCTGAATCCGAGAGTCATGAGGCCGAGCTGCGCAGCCGGCTCGATCAGGCCCACAAGCTTGAGGCCGTCGGCCAGCTCGCTTCGGGCATCGCCCACGAGATCAACACGCCGACTCAGTTCGTCGGCGATAACACGCGCTTCCTGCAAGAGTCCTTCACGGATGTAGCGGGGATCTTCAGCGCCGTCCGCAAGGCCGTCAAGGCGCTCGAGGCCGAAGGGGCGACCTCCATTGCGAGCGATCTGAAGGACGTCTTGGAAGAGGCAGACGCCGCGTTCCTCGAAGAGGAGATCCCCAAGGCTCTTGAGCAGTCCATCGCCGGCATCGACAGAGTCGCCCGCATCGTGCGTGCGATGAAAGAGTTTGCCCATCCCGGCCAAGAGGCTAAGGCGCCCGTCGACTTGAACCACTGCATCGAATCCACGGTGACCGTCGCGACGAGCGAGTGGAGGTACGCGTGCGAGATGCACCTCGACCTCGACGAGAGCTTACCGCCCGTGCTCTGTCACGCCGGCGAGATCAACCAAGCCGTGCTCAACATGGTCGTCAATGCTAGCCACGCGGTGGCCGAGCGCTTGAAGAGGGACCACTCGGCGAAGGGCAACATTTGGATCTCGACCAAGCTTGCAGGTGCCCACGCCGAGATCCGCATCCGTGACGATGGTGCGGGCATTCCCGAGGGCGTGCGCGAGAAGATCTTCAACCCGTTCTTCACAACGAAAGAGGTGGGCGAGGGTAGTGGGCAAGGGCTCGCCATCGCGCACAACGTCGTCACCAAGAAACACGCAGGCACGCTCACGTTCGAGACGCGTCTCAAGATCGGCACGACCTTCATCCTTCGCATCCCAATGGTTCCAACAACCCACGAGGCCCTCGCATGACACAGAAGAAGACCATCCTGTTCGTGGATGATGAACAGAACATTATCGACGGCCTGCGCCGGATGCTGCGTCCGCTGCGCCACGAGTGGCGCGTGGCGCTAGCGAACAGTGGGCCCGAAGCGCTCGAGATCCTTGAGAAGGCGGACTTTGACGTCATCGTCAGCGACATGCGTATGCCCGGAATGGATGGCGCGCAGCTCCTCACTCTAGTGAAGGAGCGGCACCCTGATATCGTGCGCATCATCTTGTCGGGTTTCACCGAAATCGGCCAAGCGATGCGCGCCATCGGCGTCGCCCATCAGTTCCTGAGCAAGCCATGCTCGCCTGAAATTCTGAAGGCGATCATTCAGCGCGCCGTGGACCTGCGCGAGCGCCTAAACGCCGACCCGGTTCGCAGAGCAATCGGCGACATCGACGGGCTGCCACCACTGCCCGAGACCTTTCGGCGCCTGCGCGAGGCACTCATCACCGAAGACGTCGACCTCGACCACGTCGCCTCGATCGTCGAGGAGGACGCCAGTCTGACCTCGAAGCTATTGCAGCTGGTCAACTCGAGCCTCTTTGGACTTGCGCGACCCGTGAAGAACATGCACGAGGCGACCAACTTCCTGGGCATCACCTTGCTGCGCGACCTGACGTTGACGACCGAGACGTTCCGCACGTTTGAGAAGTTCACCTTCCCGAAGGGCTTCTCGCTCTCGAGGCACATGGCCCACTCCACCCTCGCGGCGCAAATCGCACGCGAGATTGCCGGCGGTCGCGGCCCGGGTGACGAGGCCTTCCTTGCTGGCATGTTGCACGATCTTGGCACGTTGGTCATGGCGACCAAGATGCCCGAAGCCTTCGAGGAGATCGCACAAGTCTGTGCAACGACCGGAGAGCCACGCTTCCTCGTCGAGCGGCGCATCCTTGGCACGAACCACGCCGAGATTGGCGCCTACCTGCTGGGCCTCTGGGGACTCCCCGACTCGATCGTTGAAGCCACCGCCTTCCACCACGAGCCCGCGCTCTTGCCCCACACGGACTTGAGCCTGCTTGAGATTGTGCACGTTGCCACTTCTCTCGCTGACGAATTCGACACAAGCGAAGAGCTCGCGGTTCCGGAAGCCCCGCTCGCCATTCTCGACCTCGCCCACCTCAAGACCGTCGGCGCCTACGACCAACTCGAGAGTTGGTGTTCGATCGCCCGCTCCATCACTGCCGAAGCTGCCTGACCCCCCCCTCCCACCATGAACTCTTCCACTTCCACCAAGATCCTGCTCGTCGACGACGAACAGAGCCTGCTCGATGGCCTCCGGCGCACGCACCGGAAGGGCTACAAGTTGACCTGTGCGCTCGGTGCCGAGGCCGCGCTCGAACTCATTGACGCAGAGGGCCCGTTCGCTGTAGTTGTCTCCGACCAGCAGATGCCTGGCATGGACGGTGTCACGTTCTTGCGCCGTGTTGCCGAGCTGTCGCCCGACACGTGCCGCGTCATGCTGACGGGCAACGCCGATCTGGACACTGCGATTCAGGCCGTCAACGAGGGCTCTATTTTCCGATTCCTCACCAAGCCCTGCCCGCCGGAGATCTTCAGCTCGACCTTGGACTGCGCCCTTGAGCAATACCGCCTTCGCAAGACCGAACAGCTTCTTCTCGAAGAGACCCTGAGTGGCAGTATCGAGGTTCTGGCTGACGTCCTTGCGCTCACCAACCCAAGCGCTTTCGGCCGCGCCGTCCGGGTGCGCGACCTCGTGCACCAGATGATCTCCATCCTGCACATGAGCGACCAGTGGTTGTACGACACGGCTGCTCTCTTGAGTCAGATCGGTCTTGTCGCCCTGCCTTCCGATCTTGTCGAGAAGCTGGCCGAGGGCAACTGCTCGGGCGAAGAGTACGACGAAGTCATGGCACGTCACCCCAACGTGGCACGCGAACTTTTGGAGAAGATCCCCCGCCTTGAGCGCGTCGCCGAGGTGATCGCGATTCAACGCATGACCTACGAAGAGGCGCGCACTTCCGACAAGGATCCCGAGATCTTGCGCGGCGGCCAAATCTTAGGATTGGTGATCGACTACGAAGAGTTGCTCTCCATGGGGGCCGCGCGCAAGACGGCTTCGGAGACTCTAGCCGGGCGCGAAGGCCGCTATTCGCCCAAGCTGTTGACCTTGCTTGAGAAGCTGGAGGTCCGTCAGCAGGGCGGGGTCGAGCACGCTGTCAACCTGGCCGAACTGCGCATTGGAATGCAGCTCTCGGCTGACGTGCGAGCCGAAGATGGCGCCGTTGTGGTCACGTCCGGACAGCGTGTCACACGCGGCCTCATCGCCAAGCTGCAGAACTATCACGAGCTGCGCGGGATCGTCCAACCGATCAAGGTACGGGTCGGCACAATCGGCACGGATTCGGAAGCCGCCTGACAGCGGGCGGCAACTCGAAGCGCGAAACCGCGGCTCTCTCGTCCTAAGATCTAGGTGGCCTCAGGCCACCGATGGAGCCCATTCCAATCACGATCCTTGGCGGCAGCGACCGCACACGCTCGCGCCTTCCCGATGCGGGGAGGCGTTTGCATCCTCTCGCCGCGTACAAAGGCGCGGCACTGCGCATGGACGGCGTGCCGCTGGCGCTCGTGCTCGCGAAGCGCCTTCTTGCGAGTGGGGGCTTTGCTCCCGTCACAATCGCGGGCCCGAAGCGCATCTTCGAGCCCCTAATCGAGTCGCTATGGCATGACGAGGCACCGCTTCGGATCATCGACACAGATAGCACCGTTGCGCGCAATTTGCAGCGCGCGATCGTCGATCACGAATCGCATCACGAAGGTCCGCTTGCGGTCCTCGCTTGCGACGTGTTGCCCTCGACGGAAGAGCTTCGACAATTGCGTTCCGACTTCGAGAGCGCGCGCCCCGTTGGCCTGTGGCTGCCGTTGATCGCATCGCCAACTGACCCGACAAGGCTCGGCGCCTTTGCATGGAAGCCAAAGTACCGCGTCGTCCCGGTGCTGCGCGGCACCACACCGATCCCGATCTTGCCCGGGCACCTCGCCATTCTGAAGCCTGGCCGGCTAAGGATGCGGCTGGTCACTTCGCTGATGGACGCTGCTTACCGCACGCGCAACCGGCCGGTGGCCTCGCGCAGATGGGCCATGCTGTGGCGTGTGTCGGGCTCGCTCTTGTGGGCCGATCTCCTGCAGGTGCTTCAGCTGCGTCCGCCCACGCGCACCTTGTCAGTCGTCCTCGGCGGGCTGCGCATCTCAAGCGCGCTGCACGCAAAGGAGCTCGACGCGCGGGACCTCGAGCACATGCTGACCGACGCCTTTGTCCACCAGCGATGGCGCAAGCTCGACCGGCCGGTGCAGCTGCCGGTCTTGGATTGCCTCTCGCTTGCCCAAGACATCGACACCGAGGAAGAAGCTGCGGCCCTCTCCGCCGAGTTCGTACAGAAGACCGAGTAGACTTCGCGGGTGAAGACCTACGAGCACAAGTTGCGCGCCCCGTTTTTTGCGCGCGGCGGCCACGCGCAGACAATCTTCGGGCACGTCCTGCCTTCGCCCGGACGCCAGATCGGCGAGGCCGCAGGCGACCGCCGAGTCGAAGTCGAAGTCTCGGGCGGCGACCGGCTGGTGGGCTTCGCGTGTTCGGCCAAGCGCGCAACAACAGACGTGCGCGTGCACCTGTTCCACGGTCTCTCGGGCGACGTGAACGCCGAGTACATGCGCCGCACGCGCGCCTCCATGGAGGCTGCGGGCTTCGAAGTCTGGGCTTTCAATCACCGCGGAGCCGGCGCGGGCGCTGGCCTTGCAAGCGGCATCTATCACTCGGGGCGCAGCGATGATATCGCCGCGGTCTTGGCGGCCAGTCGCGCGGACAAGCCTGACCAATTGCAGCTTGTGATCGGCTTCTCATTAAGTGGCAATGCGTCGTTGAAGCTGGCCGCCGAGCTCGGCAGCGCCAAGGGTCCGGACGGCATCCTGGCCGTCAACCCACCCGCCGACCTACAGGGCACCTCGCGCCGTATTCACACCGGGCTGAACCGTCTGTACGAGAGGCGCTTCGTGCGCCGGCTGCGCGCCTCGCTTCAAGGCCGCCCGCATGCGCCGGCCATCCCGCGCGGCGCGAGCTTGTGGGACGTCGACGAGCTTGTCACCGCGCCGCTTGGCGGCTTCAGCGGCGCGCGTGATTACTACGCGCGCTGTTCGACAATTGGTCTTCTAGAGAAGATCGAGCGCCCCACCGTCATCCTGACCGCCGCAGACGACCCGTTTGTGGAGGCCCGTGCGCTTGCTGCCGCACCGCGCAGCTCTTTGGTCCATCTGCACATGGAAGACGTCGGCGGACACGTCGGTTACCTCGAGGCGCAAGGGCTCTTCGGATCCGGCCGCTGGCTCGATGGCGCGCTTGTGCACTACGCCCACCAGCTCGAGCGGTGCGTGCGCAAGGGAAGCGCCGCGCCACCGCCAAGTTCACACGGAACCTAGCCGGGGCGCGGCGCGCTCAAGTGGCCTGCATGAGGCCTAGAAGACCTACGGGGCGAAAGTCAACGTCACGGCGTTCGTCGCGTGCATCTGGCTTGAAGTCGCCCACGTCACAGCGGCCAAGTTCAGCTCCGCACCAATCACCGCGGGGTCAAGTGGCACGACGGTCGCGGTCGACAGCGCGGGGAATGCTTCGCCGTTCGAGTCGAGCACGCCAAAGAAGTTCATGAAGACCGGGCCCATCGGGTTGCCAAGGGCAAACGTCGTCAGTGCGTCGAAATTCAGCGGCAGCACGTCGCCGCCCGCAAGCGGTGTCCCGGGATCGGTGCCCGACAGACTTGCCAACAGGAAGTACGTCTCGCCGATGCCCGCCGCGCCACGTGTGATCGTGAAGCCCGCGGTCGACGGTGCCAATTGCGACAGCACGAGGTTGTCAACAAGCAGCTCCTTCGGATCGTTCTGACCGATCACGCACAGGCTCGGATCCCCGAAGCATGTCCAGGTCATGAACATGTCGCGACCGGACGAGCCCGAGATGTCCATCATCACGGACGAGCCCGCGAACCAGAGGCCCGCGACCGACCAGTCGGCCTCCTGCATCTCCAATCCGATGTACGAGTACTTGCCGCCGTTGCCGTGGCAAGCCTGCCCGTACATGGGCTCATTCCAGTACTGATTGATCGTCGACATGTAGGCCGCGACGGCACCCGACGGCTGGCCGCCACTGGTCGCGCGCAACCAGGTCTCGCCGAAGCAAGCGGACTTTGAGAAGTCGCCGTTCACGCACGCGATCGAGTGGATCACCGGCAGCATGCCCACGTTGTTCAGTTGGTTGACGTCGTTGCTTGAGTACCCCGTGGTCCCCCACGACGAGGTCGAGCCGTGGCCGCAGTAGTTGACGAAGCGCGTGCCTGTCTCGATCTCACTCTTGATCATCGCCTTCGTTCCGCTTGGATCGTAGACCTGCCCCACGTGCCGGAACCCGCCAGCTTTGTACTGCGCACGAACGTTGTTCATGTGCTGGTAGTCGTACTCGCCGTAGTGGCCGGGCCCCTGGTCGGATGCGATGCCAAGGGCTCTCGCGTCCCAGCTCCCGTTCTGCGTCTCGTGTCCAGCGACTTCGTAGCTAATGGTGCGGTCGACTTGCGTTTGCACCTCGGCCGTCGTCTGTGCCGAGAAGCGCCCGACAAGAAGATCGGGGTACCAGTCCGGGGTCATCGTCGAGTACGTCGGGTCCGAGTATCCGCCTTGGTACGTGAAGCTTGTGACCTGCGGCGCGTCTCCAACGAGCAGCACGTAGGCCAAGTTCGAGCTGCCATAGACACCGGCGATGTAGTTCTTGATCGCAGTCGCGTTGTTGCCCATCGTTGCGACGTCGACGACCGTCGTGTGGATACCGATCGAGTTCTTCCAGTCGACGAGCGGCTGAAGCGTCGGAATGAACGGGCCGTAGCTAACGATCAACATGTCGCCGCACTGGCCGTCGGGACCCGAGCGGTTCACCGTGGCGCCAAGGCGCGAGGTTCCGTTCAGGAACTGGCGCCGATACATGCCCGAGAAGTTGCGGTCGGGGCGTGCGGGGAAGCTCGATCGATCGAGCTCATTCACCCCAGCCTCCGCTGTCGTCACGACCTCGAACGTCACCGAGTCAAAGACACGCAGCACGTGCTGCACCGGGTTGTACTGGAAGAGATTGGCGACCACTACGACGCCGCGTACATCGCGCAGGATGTAGGGCTCGCGAAGTTGCACTGGCTCGGCCGGGAAGAACGCGTCCACGTTGTAGAGCGCTCCGAACTCAAACGGCACGGTCGCTGGATCGATGTCCCGTGTGATCGGGCCCTTCGACGGGAGCACGTCGACGTTCGAGTAGTCGTGGTAGACGCTGTCGGTCAAGCGCACACTCGCGGCCCCGTGGTCGGGCAGAAGGACACTGCGCGCCACGCGCGGCAGGCTCGGGACGCCAGCTGTGTTGCTGTTGGCCTCGCCTTCGATCTCAAGCGCCAGGTAGCTCTGGCCGTCGACCTCTTGACTGCGGCTCTGATAGCTGACCAGATCCACGCGCACGGAGACGACCGCTGGGCTGTCGCTCAACAAGTCGACGCCCACAGTCCCATGGGCGTCCACTCCGGCTGTAGCGCTTTGAGATGCGGCAAGGGGTGTGAATAAGAGAGCGGCAAACACGGCCGCTGGGAATTGACGTTGCCAATTGTGGGACATGGGGCCTCCTGATAGGGCGGTTTGGGACAAGTAGACCCTAAGACCTGCATTGAAACCCTGCTAGGTGGGAACCCCCATTAAACGAATGGGTTACCCAGGGAAGCCTCGGACCCAAGGGCCTCCACAGAAGGAAGCCACCGCTCAGCACAAAACGGAAGAGGGCGGTCGCTCGGCCCTATAGCCAAGCGACCGCCCTCTCGCTCAAGTCCTAGCGACTAGTCGATGGACACGTCTAGAGCGCTGGTCACGATCGGGACCGCGGGCGATCCAGGTGTGCCAACGATGGCCGCGTGGCTCGCGGTGACGCCCGCCAGAGTCGCGCCCAGGTCACCCGGGATCGTCAGCGTGGCGTCGGCGTAACCGCTTGCGTTCAGAGTGCCCAGGAAGCCCATAAGGCCCGGCGAGTTCGGCGCCGTCAGCGTCAGCAGCGTGTAGCTGTCGAAGTTCAGCGGCATGTGTGCCCCAAGAAGGTCGAGGCCCGGGGTCGCCCCGCTTGCCGAACCCAAGATCCAGTACAGCTCGCCCGCATGGGACGCACCTGCGATCACGCGCATCCGCGTGCTGCCACCGAGAACGGCTGAGGGGTTCTGCCACGAGGGCGCCTCCCAGTCCGGCGCGTTCGTGTTGGCGCGGGCATACAGAGTGGCGAACGCAAACGCGCCCATGTCGGCCACGCTGCCGTCGGGATCAAACGTGCCCGGCGCGCCAGCGTCGATCAGCGGAGAGCCCAGGTTGAGGTGGTAGTCCGCCATCGCGCCGTAGACGTAACCGGGATCGACGTCCACGTTACCCTGACCCGCATAACCGCCAAGGACGTCTGAATAATTCACGCTCGCACCCGAGATCTCGCCGCCCACATTGTTGCGCACGATCGAGTTCACGACGGACAGAGGGCCAAAGATGCCTGCACCCGAAGTGCTGCTGCCGCTTAGCGAGTTCAGCGTCACCGTGCAGTTCGTCATCGTCGAACCCGCGGCCTCGACGAAGAGGCCGCCGCCAAGCCCGGCGAAGACACCACCAGTGGCAAAGTTGCCAGCGATGACCGAGCGCTTGATGTCCAAGCTGCCCGAGCTATCCACGTAGATGCCGCCGCCGCGACTGTTTGCGAACACAGCGCGGTTCTCAAGGAACAGCGTGTCCTCAACGACAGCTGCGCCGCCTTTGACGTAGAGCCCGCCGCCATCGGCCGACGTGCAAGTGTTCTTAGCAACGACACAGTTCCGAAGAGTCGGTGCGCCGGCGATGCCGCCCCCATGGTTCAGGCTGCTTGTGTTCAGGGTGATCACGCAGCGCTCCATCACAGGACTCCCCGAGACACCCGCGCCAAGCTTGCCCGAGTTCCCGCGCACGATGCAGTCGGAAATCATGGGAGTCGCCCCGGTGCCGCAGCCGATGCCGCCACCGCCAAAGAAAGCCGCGCCGCCCGTGACGGTGAAACCCGTCAGCTTCGAGCCCAAGCCCTCGCCCGTGGCAAAGCGCACAACCGGTGCCGCTCCGCCGCCGTTGATCGTCGTCGCCGCAGCGCCGCCGGTGCCCAAGACCTCGATCGCCTTGCCGTGGAAGTCGATTGTCTCAAGGTACGTGCCCGCGGGCACCAGCACGCGATCGCCAGAAGCGGCCTGGTCAATCACCGTTTGAATACTGCCGCCGGGAGCGACGGAGAGATCCGCGGCGAACAGGGGTGTGGAGAGAAGAAGAATCGCGAGTGACGTGCGCATGATGCGTAGGGATTGAAGTGATAGAAATGGATCGAGGCGGAAGGAAATCCGCGCTCTCTGTCTCCTATGAGTCCTGTGGGTCCCCTTTAGATAATGACACGCGCGTCATACGCTGTTTTCGAACGCGCGGTCCGCTCCCACGCACACGCCATCGCGGCTAGGATGCGTACATGTTCGCGAAAAGTCGCTCTCTCTGGATCCTGAACCTCGACGCTGAACACGAGCTCGAGGCAAAGAAGTGCTATGCACCAACGCGACCCTTAACGGCGATTGTCGAGCGCGCGCGGCAGGGGCTGTGGAGCTCTGCCTCCCCGCTCGTCCAGCCTGGCGATCTGGTGTTGGCCGATGCTTCCAGCGAGGCCTCAACGCTTGGTCCAAAACGCGCAGCCGTGCCCTGTTTGCGAATTGGGGCCGATGGCGAGGCTCAGCCTGTCGACCGCACGCGAGCCGAGTTGGCGGCGTACACCGGCCGCGCTTGGCTGCCAACAACACGAGCACGGACTGTTTGCACGGCGCTTGATCTCACGCTGGAGCGAGCCCCGGATATCGCGGTTCTTAAACGGGTGAACGCGCGCGCGTTCGCCGCCCTGGTTCGCGCCCCACTCGCCCGCGAGGCCTTTGACAAAGTCGTCGTGCAGGACCTCGAGGTCGCGCTTGAAGTCCTCGCGCAACCGCAGCCGCTCGGTTGGCTCGTGCGCCGCCCGTTTGGTGCTGCGGGCCGAGGACGACGACGCCTCTTCGCCGGCACCGCGCCCTCTCTCGGCGAGCTCGATTGGCTTGTGGCGAGTCTGCGGCTTGGCCCACTTGTCATCGAGCCGTGGGTCGAGATCACGACCGAGTTCACACGCTCCGGCCATGTCACCGAAGCCGGTGAGGTCATCGTCTCGGCGCCGTGTTTCCAAGCGACCACCGCGGAAGGTGCGTGGACGTTTACGGAGAGTGCCGGGCGCGGGGAGGTCTCGCCGGAGGACGACTTGGCGCTTGCGGAAGCGCTCGAGGTCGCCGGTCGAGCGCTCGCTTCGTCTGGGTACTTCGGTGCCTTTGGTATCGACGCGTTTCGCTACCGCGACGCGGGCGGCACCGAACGCCTCAACCCCCTCAGCGAAATCAACGCGCGCTACACGATGGACTGGGCACTCGCGATGGGGCACTCTTCCTCGAAGACATGACATCCCAAACCAAGATGACGTTCGAGACGCCCGGCCGCGGAACGCTCGACATCACAGCCTACATCGAGGCCTTCGTGCAAGGCGCGAACATCGCGACCGGCACATGCCACGTGTTCTTGCAACACACAAGCGCGTCGCTGCTCATCACCGAGAACGCCGACCCCGATGTGCGGCGCGACCTTGAGGCGTGGCTTGGGCGTGCCGTGCCCGATGGCGACCCGCTGTATCGGCACACATGCGAAGGACCCGACGACATGCCGGCCCATGTGCGCGCCGCGCTTTTGGCCAGCTCGATCACAATCCCCGTCACCGGCGGCCGGCTTGCGCTTGGCACCTGGCAAGGGCTCTTTCTGTTCGAGCACCGCCTGCGCCCCCACACTCGCCGCGTGATCGTCACCGTCATGGGGAGCGGCGCATGAAGCTCTTGTACGTGGTCGACCCGATGTGCTCGTGGTGCTATGGCTTCGCGCCCACGCTCGACGCACTGCGCAACGAGTTATGCGGGTCTGTCCAATTCGAACTCGTGATGGGCGGCTTGGCGCCCGACTCGGACGAGCCCATGCCACCCGCCACAGCCGAATACGTGCAAGCAGCCTGGCACGCGGTCACCGAGCGCACCGGCGTCGCGTTCAACCACAACTTCTGGCGCGACTGCCAGCCGCGACGCTCGACGTACCCCGCCTGCCGCGCGGTGATCCTGGCCCGCGAAGAAGGCCGCGAATGGGACATGCTGGCCGCGATCCAAAGGGCCTACTACCAAGACGCTATGAACCCGTCCGACACCGAGACGCTCGTCGCCCTCGCCCAAGGCATCGGGCTCGACAGGCCGGACTTCGAACAGGCGCTTCAGCTAGAGAAAACCCAAGCCAAGCTGCAGGCCGACTTCGGGCTGCGCGAGTCACTCGGGGCCACGAGCTTCCCAAGCCTCGGCCTTGAACGCGATGGCAACCTCGAACTGATCGCCGCGGGGTGCCTCGGACTCGACGAGCTACGGCTGGCGGTGGAGCGATGTGGGGTACCCATCAAGGAGTCCCCGCGCACGGGCTGAAGCCCGGCCGCACCGCACGAATCCCGTTTTCCCGGTCGCAGATTGCCGCTCGCGGTGTCCACAATCGCACCGACCGGCTACCATGCTCGGCCCGTTCGCGCCCGTAGCTCAGCTGGATAGAGCGCGGCATTCCTAATGCTGAGGTCGTGGGTTCGAATCCCGCCGGGCGCACCATTCACGAGGTCGCGCAACGAGGCCTTCGACGCGCGTTGAGGCGGCTGTTGGAGCCTCGGTTCTCTTGGCGCTTATGTGCTCCCTATCTGGCCTGCTGGGAGCATCTGAGAGAATGGCTTTCGGACCAGCTTCCAGGCGCGGCCGCCAAGTTGGACGAGACACCTAGGGCCCCTGGCGGTCGTTGACAGCTCGCCCACCGGGCCTCCGCTAGGATTTCGTGACGCCCGTCAAGCCGGGAACAGCTCATCGAGCGTCTGCAGCGTCGACTCGTCCAGCTCGACACCCGCCGCCACGAGGTTCATCGAGACCTGCTCCGGACGCGTTGCGCCCGTGATCACGCCGGTGATTCCATCCCGGGATAGGATCCACGCGAGGGCGAGCTGCGAAGGCTCAAGCTCCAGCTCCTTCGCCGTCGCCGAGAAGGCACGCAGCCGCGTCAGATTCTCGGTCGTCAGCTTCCCATCCAGCCACTTGGTCGTGTCAGCCCGGCTCCCTTTGGGCACCTCGCCGCTGTCGTACTTGCCCGTCAAGAGCCCGCCAGCCAGCGGGCTCCAGACCACCACCCCGACGCCCTTCTCGCGGCAGAGAGGAAGCACGTCGGCCTCGATACCGCGCTCCATCAAGTTGAAGGGAGGTTGCTCCACCGACGGCGCGACAAAGCCGCGCTCGGCGCAGATGCTGTGCGCTTCTTCCAGACGCGCGGCCGACCACACACTGGTTCCCCAATACAGGATCTTGCCTTGATGCACGAGGTCATCCATGGCGCGGAGGGTCTCCTCAAGGTCCGTCTCGAGGTCCTCGCGATGGCAGTAGAAGATGTCCAGATAGTCGGTGCCGAGGCGCTGCAAGCTGGCCTCGACGCTCTGCACGAGGTGCTTGCGCGACAGGCCGCGAGCGTTCACATCGTCGCTCATCGGCCAGAAGGCTTTGCTGGACAGGATGAGGTCTTGGCGGCGCAGCTCGGGCAGCAAGCGGCCCATCACCTCTTCCGCCTTGCCAAGCGCGTAGACGTCCGCGAAGTCGAGGTAGTTGACGCCGCCGTCGAGCGCCGTTCGGCAGATCGAGTGCGCGGTCTCCTCGTCGATCGTGCCGCCGAATGTGATCCAGCCTCCAAGGGAGACGCTACTGACGCGGAGGCCCGACTTTCCCAGCTTGCGGTAGTTCATGCGTCAAACTCTAGGGCATTTAGCAGCTTTGACCGACACCAAGCCGGCCGAACGCCGTCTTCCAGCCCCCAATCCCCTTTTGGGTGGGTGGGGGTTTGGGATGGTTCTTAGCTTGGGTCTAGTTACTGGATGAGGCCGGCCCGGCGGAGCCCGCGTCGCAATCCTTCAACCCGCCGCCGATTCGCGCCCAAATCCCAATACCCAACACGCGAGCACGAGCGAACCGCCACAAGCCGATCCTCCACGAGCAACTCGAGGTCGTCCTTAAACCCAAGCACGCGGCTCCGAAACACGAAGTGCGCGCGGGATGCCGACTGGCTCTCCAATCGTGCCCCACTCGCACCCGCGATCCACTCCACCAAGGCCTCGAGGGAGCCGCCTGCCACCAGCTCGAAACCCTCGATCGCGTGGCGCCCCGGTGGCGCTTGGCTCGAGACGCAAGACGGGCGATCCGGACAGGCCGCCAGAGCCCCGATCACACCAGCCACAGCCACACCCAGGCCAAGACGCATGGGAGACTCGCGGACAAGACGATGAGGCGCATCCATGTCCACGGCGCGGTCGAGCTGAGCTCGCGGTTACCAAGCCGCATCAGCAGTACCATCAGCACTCCCGGCCCGGCAAACACAGACGCCCAGGTGGTCATGAAGGGCAGGACCGGGGTCCCGGTATCTCCGCCTATGCCGCCTCCCAGCACCAGGAAGATCGCTCCTGCGATACAGCCCCATGCCAAGATGCCCAAAATGCCGGCTCCATAGCCAAGCATGGCGAACACGAATCGCCGTGGTACCGAGCGCTCGTCCTGACGGGTTTCCAAGTCCATGGGGCGCAAGATACAGCCCGAGGCAGCACGCAGTCTCCTCAGCTTCGATTGATGGCTGGTAAGTTTTTCCGAATCGGGCTGACACCAAGTGGCGGCAGCGCTGTCTATCCCCTACCTGTGAGCCGGCTATCGGGAAGGCCGTTTGCTCCCTAGGCGGCGTCCTTCCTACCCGGGGGGGGTCAAGTCGGCTCACGGGAACCTTCCTTTGCATGGGAGCTTTGAGCGACCTGGCGAAAGAACACGCGGGAACTCGACCCAACCGCTCAAGGCATCCCCCCACTGTGCCGAAAAGGTGCCCGGAAGCTTTTTCCTCTTCCCTCAGCACTATGCAGCAACCGAGCCCAGACTCCCCCGTCACGAATCCGAAGCACTCCGAGAAGGTCCGCCCGATCGAATACGTGCTCGTCGCCGTCATCGCCAGCGCCGTCGGTGTCATGGCGGTCCCTGACATGACTCCCGATGTGGGGAGCATGGCCGGCCTCTCGCAAGTGACCCAGTTGCAGTACCAGCTCAACAACTACCGAACGGCCCTCGACAACTACGAGGCCGATCACCACGTCTATCCTGGTTACGGCTACGGCCGAGCAGGCGCGTGGCTCCACGGTGAGCTGTCCGGTCTCAACTTCCAACGCCAGATGATGCTCTGGAGTGACGAGTGGGGAAATGTGGGTCAAATGACCACCGGTAGAATGGAGTTTGGACCCTATTTGGAAACCGGCCTCCTCAAGAACCCCGTCAACGGCCTCGACTCTGTCAGGCTGCTTCGCGACGATCAGGCCTTCCCGGCGAATCCCACAGGCGAGACCGGTTGGTACTTCAAGCCCTTTACAGGCGAGCTACGCCCTAACTGCGAAGGCGGCTCCACCTTCACCGGTCAAAGCTATTATGAGCTTTGACCATGACTGATCGCTCCCCATCCCATCAGCGCAAGGCCGGATTTACGCTGCTGCACCTGACGCTGCTGCTGGTCCTGCTTTCCACCGGCGCCGCGGTCGCCATCCCCTACTTCTTCGGGCGCGACATCGTCACGCTCGAGAACGGAGCCGTGCTTCTCGCACGCGATCTTAGGACCGCGCAGAACCGCGCGGCCTTCTCGCGCGAGCCCTTGTTCCTTCGATTCTTCGAAGACGGAGACGGCTACGAAGTGGTCACCAAGACGGGCAATCCCATCACAGATCCCCGCACCGGCAGGCCCTTTGTCCGGCACTACTCGATCGATGGGGTTTTCGAGGGGCTCGTCATCGAGTCCGTCGACGCGGGCGAGGACCGCACGATCGTGCTGTCTGCCCTTGGCGAAACGAGCGACAGACTCACCGTCAAGCTGGCGTTTGAGGAACACCACAGAACGATCCGCGCGGCAAGGTCAACAGGGCTCGTCGTGATCGAGGGGACCACAAGCGGGTTCCTCGATGACGGTCTGTAGCTCCTAAGCTTTCCAGGCGGGCCAGCCGCCGCGCAGGACGCGTACGTCCTCGAAACCGTGGCCGACAAAGTAGGCCGCAATATCCAGGGCCTTCGAGCCATCATCGCAGCCAAAGACGAAGAGCCGCGCTTTGTCCATCGCGAGGTACTCCGAGCTGCGCGCAAAGTCCAGAATGTCAGCCTCGGCGATGACGTCGACACCACGGTCTTCCGACGTGCGGACATCCATGAAGGTGAAATCACGGGATGCTGCCAGCCACTCGCGCACGTCAGCTGGCTCGACCTGCATCTTCTCGTCGAGCTCCTGAGCCGTGTGAAGGTGCGCGATGACCTCATTCACGTCGAGGATGTTCTTGTTCCGGCAGACGTCAGCAAGCGTGTCGCTCAGCTCGTAGGCACAGGATGAACAGCCGCCGATGTGGTAACGCTGGAAGAGCGCGCGCCGGGCGGCGGGGATCGTCTCGATAACGTCCCCCATGGTCATTTCGGGATTGATAGCAGTCGTAGTCATAGTGGTCACTTGGGTTGAGGGGAGATTGTAACCTCCCCTGCACGGAAGAGTTGCTTGAGCAAATTTCTGCCATTTGGTCTGACACCAAACCGGCCAAAATCGCGTCTTGGCTCACATCCCCAATTGGGAGGGTGGGGGTTTGGGATGGTCCTAGCAGCCCGTTGAAAAACGCTCTACTGCGACTTTGCCCTCTCCGCCATCGCTGCGTCGGTCTCGTCGAGTTCTGCTCAACGGCCCTACAGGGCCGCCTCCGCGTCCTCGACTTCGCCCTCCTTGCGCTGACGAAGATGGCTTTGTCTCGCGATGAGCGTTCTTCAACGGACTGCTGGTATGGATGGACCTGTCAATAATCGTCAGTTGAATATCTCATGAAGTTCAGGGTGTAGGTGAGAAGCAGCGGAAGGGTGCTGAGTGCTGACGACGGCTGATCATTCTGGT
>Ga0316206_1001609_pt1 | contig 18900 bp, 5 predicted proteins | sample 6monthpyrite_MG_FD_204942 | JGI IMG/M metagenome (GOLD analysis project Ga0316206, IMG submission 204942) | Microbial mat bacterial communities from mineral coupon in-situ incubated in ocean water Damariscotta River, Maine, United States -... | ecosystem: Environmental > Aquatic > Marine >... | reverse complement strand
TAGAAATTACATCAAGATTACCGATAATATTTGTAGAGCGAAGATCTATTCCATTTGCATCCGTATCCAAATCAAACAGCGTCACATCCTGTGCATTAATAATATTAACCTGATTAAATTCATTAGCCGTTTCATTTAGTTCAACTGTGCCGGCACTGGCAAGAGAGCCTGCTGTTAAACTGGTTAACCCGCCAACCGTTAGAGCTGAGTTAGCAACATCGGTAATATCCCCGTTTAGCGATGTAACGTTTAAGTCAGCCAGTACAACTGAGTTTTCACGAGTTGCTACTGATGAGCCAATATTAATATTATCTATATCAGTCGCATTAACCGTGGCTGCATTTACAAACACAATATCATTAAAGTTATTTGCCTGATCATTAAGTGTTACGTTGTTGCCTGAGGCATCAAACCAGGCAACACCACCAACAATCAAACTGCCTGAATCATTTGATATTTCACCACCGGTGATTACATCCAGATTATTAGAAACGGTAATATCACCTAAATCAAGGGCGCCACTATTGGCAATCGTCACATCCATTAATGGGGTGCTACTGTTAGAGCTAAATGAAACACCACTCTGAAAATTATTAAATTGATTGGCAAGCACAATAGAAGTATTGGCATTAGATGAGAAACTAGCATTACCAACAACTGTTAACTGCTCGTTATTTAGAACACCCTGTGTGATTCCATTAGCGCCAAAAGAGATAATATCAAATGAACCACCGACGCTTGATTGTAGTAACGCAACATCGTTAGCGTTAGTAAGGCTAACAGCATTTGCGCTGTTATTATTTAAACTAATGCCACCCTTAAAGTCATTGGTAGCAGAGGTTAAATCAATGCCACCAAGCCCGGCATTAATAGTCATTATGCCAGCATTATCCTGTTGTGTAATACCCGCAATTTGAGACACGCCCGTTGATACAGTTAACACAGATGAATTAACCGTAAAACTACCGCTACCAATACTAGTTAAACCAAACACTAAGGCGTCTACATCAGTGATAATAACGTCATTGACACCGCTATTATTTAATGCCACAGCTCCACTAAACTGATTGCTTTGATCAAGTGTGATTTCTCCATCGTTTATATTAAATGTAACCGCGCCACCTAAACCAGTTGGTGGTACAGCCTGATTTATGCTGCTACCGTTTTGTTGAGTGACGCCGCTGGTTACACCACCGGCTCCTGCAGTCAACGTAAACACCCCTGAGCCAAAATTAATATTACCCAACTGAATATCATCCGTATCCACTATGACAATAGCATTAGCATTTGTAACGCTTAACGCACCAAAATTATTAGCATTACTATCAAGTGTAATCGCACCAGTACCCGCATCTAATACCGCACTGTTAACATCAATAACGCCGGCATCTGTAATACTACCGTTAGTGGTAACCGTTAATATATCGTTTGTTGTTACATCACCCAGTATCGTGTTGCCACTATTCGTTAGCGCAATTAAATCATTAGCCGCAGAGAGGTTCAGCCGCCCCGTTAAAGCATTGGTAGCTGAGCCTAAATTAATTTCACCATTAGTTGCGGTTAGGTCTAATAATGCAGCACTGTTTAATGCCGATGCTGACTGAGTAATATTCGCGTCGGCAACCAGCGTTAATGTGCCGTTTAATTCAAGATTAGTAATAGCAACTGAATCTGCTTCTTGAATATTTATATTATTTGTTGCATTAACTGCATCGCTGTTTGTAATGACTAAATTATCAACGTTGGTTAGCATAGGTGATGTTGTTAATTGTACTGTGTCTAATGCTAATGTCGTGGCAGTAGTCGTAAAACCAGTACTTGAAAGCGTTTCTGCGCTGAGCATTACATCATTGGTGAAATTAATATCACCACCTAAATTAATAACATCAGAAGCACCATTTCCTGCAATAATGTCGATGCCATTTTTGTTAGAGTACGTAACTTCGGTAAAAGTCGTAGGGGTAATATTTTCAATTACACTAAATGTTGTGGAATCAAAAGTGATTGTGTCGTTAGACGTTGTGCCATTAACAATTAACTTCGTGGCATTTACATTGTCGGTTACAGTATTAGCGTTCGCATCAACAAAATCAACATCGTAACTCGTGCCGTTAGCCAGGTTAACAAAATTATAATTAACTATAGCGTTTGGTGTATAGACTGCAGTGTCATAAGCAACACTGGTGGCTATTGTATTTAATGAAATTGAATTACTACCACCACCCTGTCCGTCAAAATAAACTCGGCCACTACTGGTAGCTGCATCTAAATTAACAGTTAGTGAATCATTACCGTCACCTCCGAAGATGCCACTGGTCACACCATTTACAAATTGTGTTGCGGCAATTGAACCACCAGATTCGACAATGAAAGCATCCACATCAGAGCCACCAACTAAAATATTGAAGCCTTCAAATGTAAAAGATTGAGTTTCTGGATTAGTATCATCATTATTTAAAACCGTGCCACGGTTAACATCACTTAGTGTCCAAGTATTATCAGTATTGGTTGCTATAATCGTGCTGTTATAGCCATTACCCGTGTAACCTTCAATACCCGTGGTGCCACCTGTGCCATTTGAGACCTGGACAGTAACTACTGCTAACTGAGACTGGTCAATGGTGTCACCGATAATATGATCACCACCCGTTAATGTACCGGTTGCTGTGGCACCGTTAACCTGCCGGAATGCGTCATCATTAGAGCCACCGGTAATATTATTAAAGTTTTCAAACTTAACAATACCAAGTGTATCTGCAACAGGTATTCCACTCGGTGGCGTTCCCGTTCCATCAAATAATGAACTATCACCAACGGCTCCCTGATCATTCGCATCCATTACCCAGAGTTGCTTAACATTTTGACCAAAAAGAGAATTGAAATTAGATGGATTCGTTGAAGCTAACGCGGTGATGTGTTCAAAATCAACAGCATTAAATACGGCAGTTGGAGATGTATCAATTGTGTTATCAGCATTTAAATAAACGGTAACTCCATTGGTTTCAAAATCTAGCGTATCGATCCCATCGCCACCATTGATTGCGCCAGATATTGATCCGGCGGCTTCAATGGTAAAGGTATCGACTTGTGCGCGACCGTTTAAAGTCTCTATGCTGGAAAAAACACCGCCTAAGCCAGATACTGTGCCGGCTCCTGCACCTGTCACTGTCCAAATATTGGTGCTTCGGTTACCCGCTATTAAAATATCTGTTGCAACCTCTGTGGCACCAATCGCATTACCCGCAATTGATCCATTGAATTCAATCACATTATCTAAATTAAATGTATCATCACTGACATTGCCTTCTAATGCTTCAATATCCGTGAACGTTGTAGTTAGTCCAGTAACAGTACCTGATTCAGATCCTGTGATTGTCCATACGTTACTTTGATTGGCGCCAACAATTTTATCAGTGGCGGTTTCCGTTGCACCTACTGCATTACCTGCAATTGTGCCGGTGAAGTCATTAGTGGCGTTCAGATTAAAAGTATCACCCGCCGTACCACCGATTAATACTTCAATATCAGCGAAGGCATTTTGCAAGCCTGTAACCGTTCCTGTTTCAGCATCGGTGATTGTCCAGACGTTAGTTGCATTTGCGCCAACGACAGTATCATTTGCGGTTTCAGTCGCACCTACAAGATTACCTGCGATATCCCCCATAAACGTAATGCCGCTTGCTAAATTAAAAGTATCAGCCGCATTATTACCCTGAAGCAATTCGATATCGGTAAAGGTGCTGGCTAAGCCGGTTACATTGCCAGATTCAGCGCCGGTCACTGTCCATATGTTTGTTCGGTTTGAACCCGCAATTGTATCTGCAGCGGTCTCTGTTGCTCCCACGGCATTACCCGCAATTGATCCATTGAATTCAATCACATTATCTAAATTAAATGTATCATCACTGACATTGCCTTCTAATGCTTCAATATCCGTGAACGTTGTAGTTAGTCCAGTAACAGTACCTGATTCAGATCCTGTGATTGTCCATACGTTACTTTGATTGGCGCCAACAATTTTATCAGTGGCGGTTTCCGTTGCACCTACTGCATTACCTGCAATTGTGCCGGTGAAGTCATTAGTGGCGTTCAGATTAAAAGTATCACCCGCCGTACCACCGATTAATACTTCAATATCAGCGAAGGCATTTTGCAAGCCTGTAACCGTTCCTGTTTCAGCATCGGTGATTGTCCAGACGTTAGTTGCATTTGCGCCAACGACAGTATCATTTGCGGTTTCAGTCGCACCTACAAGATTACCTGCGATATCCCCCATAAACGTAATGCCGCTTGCTAAATTAAAAGTATCAGCCGCATTATTACCCTGAAGCAATTCGATATCGGTAAAGGTGCTGGCTAAGCCGGTTACATTGCCAGATTCAGCGCCGGTCACTGTCCATATGTTTGTTCGGTTTGAACCCGCAATTGTATCTGCAGCGGTCTCTGTTGCTCCCACGGCATTACCCGCAATTGATCCATTGAATTCAATCACACTGTCTAAATTGAAAGTATCATCACTGACATTACCTTCTAATGCTTCTATATCCGTGAACGTTGTTGCCAAGCCTGTAACATTACCAGATTCGCTTCCGATAACTGTCCACGTGTTACTACGATTACCACCTACAACTTTATCAGTGGCGGTTTCCGTTGCACCCACGGCATTACCTGCAATAGTACCGCTGTAGATAACTGTGTCATGTAAATTAAAAGTATCAGCCGTTGTATTACCTTCTAAATTTTCAAAACCTGTAAACTGAAGATCCGTGTTTAATGCACCCGATAAAGTATCATTATTCCAGTCATCTAAATTCCAGGTATTACCTGCGGCATTTGCAAACGACGTAAGCTTGTCGGTTCCACCGCCGGCACCACCGCTTACCGTACCCAGAAAATTGCTAGTAGTTGACACAACAAAATTATCATTTGTTGTATTACCATTTAATGAATCCATTCCATTAAATGTTAAATTGGTATTCAATACACCATTGTAATTACCGTCAATGCTCCAGGAATTTCCACCTGCTTCAGCAGCTGCTGTAATTGAGTTAATTCCTGCATCTTTAGCCTGGAGAGGATCATGTCCATTAAATGTTCCGACAGTGACACCGGTAGCAATTGAAAAATCATCTGCAGTAGTGCTACCATTTAAAACTTCCATTCCGGTAAAGTTTATGCCATTTAAGTCACCTGAATAATTGCTGCTTACCGTCCATGCGTTGCCTAATACTTCAGCGGCTGCAAATATAGTATCAACACCGGTTTCTGGTGTCATATCACCTGGAATGAAACCATTGATAGTGCCAGTTGTTACGCCAGCGCTTATGTTAAAAGTATCATTAGTTGAGTTACCGATAAGGCTTTCAATGCCCTGAAAATTTGTAGAGTTTAGTGTGCCATCTACCCCGATTCCACTGGCATTATTCAGGGTAACTCCCCAGGTATTATTTGTTGCTCTTGCAAAGGCAGTTAGCGTGTCAGCAACACCAGCACTATTTCCACCACTTATAGACCCAGTAAAGTCGATATCATCGATTATCACAAAATTATCAATGCCGGTGTTTCCAATTAATGTATCGACACCGGTGTAATTGATTCTGAATCCACTATTAATCACATAACCTGAATTACTTGTTTCAATAGACCAGTCATTTTGACCAGTTGATCCTGTAAAGCTACTACCATTGTTACCGCCAATGGTTTCAATATTATTTACATATATCTGATCTACAGATGTGTTTGTCGCATTAGCAGGGTCAGTAATAAATTCAAGTGTAATAGCATTTGTTAAACCTGAATAATTAATCGTATCACCAGGATTAGCATTTAAATTTGCTCCAGCATCTATCAAACCTCTTAGTGAGCCAACAGTACCCGGTTGTAGAAATGTAAACGTATCATTGTCTATGCCACCCGTTAAATTTTCTATGCCATTAAAATTAATTGTTAACCCTGGCAATGCTTTTGTAGGCGTATATAAAACACCTGAATCGGTATCATTGATTTCCCATTCAGATGAAATATTAAATGGGTTTGCAGTATTCCCAAGTGCCAATGTGTCATAAGCATTTATGGTTGCACTAGAGCCCCCATTAAATGTCATAGCTGTAGCAATAGTTTCAGTTGTTAATATAAATTGATCGGCACCTGTGCCACCATTTAGTGTATTAAAGTTAGAAAATTTGGTGACGCCCTGTACAGCAGTTATAGGTACAGCGTTCTGGGTAAATGTGGTTATATCACCGACAGCACCTGAATCCTGAGCATCTATTATCCATTTGGTATTTATATTGTCCGAATATAAATTATTGTTACCCACAGCGGCAGTGATAATTTCAATATTACTAATTCGCGCGTCTACTGCTGAAACTATTGTAGTATCAAGACTAATGCTGACATCTGTCAGTGCCGATACATCAATAGTATCAATGCCGCCAGCACTATCTCCACCATCAATAATACCGGCAAATACTCCGGATACACTATAGATGAAAGTGTCGTTGAAAGTGCCACCGGTTATATTTTCTACACCATCAAAACTAACTAAACCTGTTGCAGATAATGTGTGACTTACCCCTGATGCATTCAGTGACCAGTTGTTAACGAAATCAAAGCCAATTAATTCATCGATAGCTGTACCACCACCGCCATCAATTGTGGCATTAACATTAGCACCATTGATTTCAAAAACATCAATTCCCGTTCCGCCGTTAAAAGTATTAAAAGACGTAAACTTTGTCACTCCTTCTACAGTGCCTCCGGGTATCCCTGACGCCATAGCTACTGGAGTACCAATTGCTCCAATGTTGCTATCGTTAATAATCCAGGTATTGCTGACATTGTCAGCAGTTAAGGTGTTTGACTGGCCATTGATAGCCGACAGGGTTTCTATCTTGTCGATTGTAAATACATTGTTGGCTGCAGCTGATGCTGTAGTGTCCAGTTGAACGGTTTGGGCTGCGCCAGTTTTCGCATCCAGGTTTAAGATGTCATTGGTATTACCCGTTCCACCATCATTCCCGCCATCAATTAATCCGCTGATGTCGCCAGTAATTTCAACAATAAAATTATCGGCATTTGTGCCACCGGTGAGGTTTACAAAATTGGTAAATTTAGTGATGCCTTCTAAATCACCTACAGGAATTGCCGTTGCGAGGCCGATTCCATCTGTTACAGCACCACCATTGGCGACATTTATACGCCAGGTATTAGCCAGATTTCTTGCAATCAAAGTGTTTAACTGACCATTATTAGCCGACAGGGTTTCGATATTATCAATTGTAAATACATCGTTAGCTGCAGCTGATGCAGTAGTGTCCAGTTGAACGGTTAGCGCTGCACCAGTTTTCAAGTCCAGGTTTAAGATGTCATTGGTATTAGCCGCACCACCATCACTGCCGCCATCAATTAATCCGTTGACATCGCCAGTAGTTTCAACAATAAAATTATCGGTATTTGTGCCACCAGTGAGGTTTTCAAAATCAGTGAATTTAATTACGCCTTCTTCAGTAGGGCCTGGTATTGCACTCGATAGTCCACCAGTACTGGAAACAGCGCCACCATTGGCAACATTAATGCGCCAGGTGTTAGCCAGGTTTTCAGCAATTAATGTATTTGACTGGCCATTGTTAGCCGACAAGGTTTCAATATTATCGATCGTATATACATTATTGGCATCAGCTAATGCTGCCGTGTTAAGTTGAACAGTTTGGGCTGCACCAGTTTTTGCATCCAGATTTAAGATGTCATTAGTATTAGCCGCACCACCATCACTGCCACCATCAATTAATCCGTTGATGTCGCCAGCGTTTTCAACAATAAAATTATCGATATTGGTGCCACCGGTGAGGTTTTCAAAATCGGTGAATTTAATTACGCCTTCTTCAGTAGGGCCTGGTATTGCACTCGATAGTCCACCAGTACTGGAAACAGCACCACCATTGGTAACATTGATGCGCCAGGTGTTAGCCTGATTTTCAGCAGTTAATGTATTTGACTGGCCATTGTTAGCCGACAAGGTTTCGATATTATCAATTGTATATACATTGTTGGCTGCAGCTGGTGTTGCAATGTTAAGTTGAACGGTTTGAGCTGCGCCAGTTTTCGCATCCAGGTTTAAGATGTCATTCGTGTTGTTTCCAGCACCATCACTGCCACCATCGATTAATCCACTGATGTTGCCTGCACTTTCAACAATAAAATTATCGGTATTTATGCCACCAGTGAGGTTTTCAAAATCGGTGAATTTAGTGATGCCTTCTACATCACCGACAGGAACTTCAGTTGCAAGGCCGGTTCCATCTGTTACTGCACCACCATCACTGGCATTGATGCGCCAGGTATTTGTGTTATCACTACCCGTTAAAGAATTTGCTTGTCCGTTATTGCCGGTTAATGTTTCTATATTATTAATGTCAGTAAATGCATTTCCATATAAATTTGTATCAGTCAGTAAACTTCCCAACTTAACGGATACATCCTGATTCGATAAGCTAAAATCAAGCGTATCATTTGTGTCGTTGGCAACGCTGTTTGTACCGCCATCTATAAGGCCGCTAATGCTGCCATTATTATTGTTATTAAAATCAAAATTATCGACACCTTCACCACCAATTAAACTTTCAATACTGGTAAAGATTATATTTGAAGTATTTATATTGCCCGAATTTGCGGCATCTATATCCCAGGCGTTCGTATTGGTGCCATTAAGTCGGGTTAATATTTCATTGTCTGTAGTACCGGTTATGTTAATAACCGATGTGTAATCGCCATCATTTTCCAGGTTAACTACGCCAGAAATTGAACTTGCATCTGCCTCCAGTACAATACTTGTAGTCGCCTGCGCTGCTCGTGTGGAACCATCATTATCTAGCCCGGCACGTGAATCTACATCAGCTATTAAGGTTATAGATTCAGTTTCAACCGTATCTGTTACCGTTAAAAAATCAGCGATAGCGGTTAAATTTACGATGCCACCTGCTCCGCCCACATTAGTCGCATTATTACCCGCAGCACCACCCGATGTATTAATTAAATCGCCGGCAGCGGCTACGCCAACCGTTATTGCTGCAGCCGTTAAGTCAACCTGCCCACCGTTCAAGCCATTAGCATCTGCGGTGCTATCTGCATCACCGCCACTGGCATCAATTGCGCCTATATCTAGGGTTGTTTTTACCGTTATTCCCACATTGCCACCGGTAGTGGCAGTACCAACGTCACCATCAGTTCCGGCAGTAATAATATCGAAGCCATTAGTGTTAAAACTGTTTGCGGCGGTGCCGGAGGTTGTTATGGTTACAATGTCGGCAGTTAAGCCACCGCCTGCACCTGTTGTGCCTAGTATTATGTCGTTAGCTGAGCTTACTATAAACGAGTCTAGCCGGCCATTGTTAGAAGTGCCTATAGCATCTTCGAATGTTATATTTCCTGAGTTGGTAAACACGTTAAGAGCACTATTCGTAGCAGCAGAATTCGCATTTATAGTACCTGTAACATTGACAAATCCTCCAGAAGTTCGCATGGTAACATTATTGTGTAATAGAACATTGCCTGTTAGCTTTATATTACCTGAAGTGCCATCGCGATCAGTACGGATTTCATTGTTTAGGTTAACTGTATTTGCTGTTATATCAATTCCATTGTTAGTTCCAGAAACATAACCCGTTTGGACATTGCGAAGTGTCACCTCATCAGCACTAATAATATTTAACATCCCTAAATTATCAGTATTCGATGTCCCCGCATTGGCCCCAGAGTTAAAAACAACATCTCCAGCACCAGCCGTTATTGTTAAGCTATTTGAATTATCATCTGTACTTATAACATTATTATGGAAAGTAACTTGCCCTCCCCCACTATTCAATGCGATATCATTATATAAAACTACAGCTCCATTTAAATTAATTATGCCTCCGGTTCCTCCCTGGTTAGAAGCTAAATTATTATAGAGTCTTATTTCATTACCCGTAATATCAATACCCGCAGTTTGCGTTGTAACTGCGCGCAATTCGATTGTATTAGCACTTTGAATTTCGAACTTACTTAAACTATTTGATGTTGAGCCAACATCTGCACCTGAATTGAAAATAACATCACCTGTGCCAGCTTCGAGTACTAATGAGTTTGGGTTGACTGTATTAGAGTTTAAGATTTCTGTAAAAAATTCTATTTTTCCTCCACCCGTTCCAGTACTGATCGTTCGCGTAGCATCAGTACCGGTTATCCAGGCTGTTTCGGTGCTTCCTGTTCTACCAATAATAATATCTCCACCCGAAGTGCTAAGGTCTGCGTTCAGTAGCAGCGAATTACCAGCCACATCTACAAAAGTAGTATTGATACAGGAGGAACTACCTGTGCAACCATTATGGTCATATATAATTTTGAGATCACCTGAACCCAAACTAATATTGTTATTTATCTCGATATCATCGCCAGCCTGTAAGGTTAGATTTCTAGCACTGGTAATTATAATATCGTCAGTGATTAATATGTCTGACCTTGCGTTTAGTTCCAGACTATTGCTGGCTAATATTTCTTCAACTCTATCACTGGTTATAAAAGTAGTACCAAATCCATTATCTTCGAAATCAAGGTTGTCTCTATTAATAGAGTCATTTCCAGTATCGACGACTTCAATGTTTCTTGGGTCAAGCAATAAAGTGCCATTTTTTCCGTGCAGGCTACTTGAATCAACTAAACCAGAGTAATCTAAAAATTCTTTACCGGAAACTTCTGTAAAACCACCATCGCCAAAATTGATACCGCCTCGTGAATAAATACTGCCAAAGTAAAGGGTGTAATCATTAGCCCAGATTATAGTTTTGCCACCATTACCCTTATCAATAGCATCATTATAAATAGTGACATCTTTATTTATGATTGTTCTGTTAGCGTTTCTAATTAAACTATTTTTTCCTTGAAAATCTCCACCAATTAAAGCCTGACCACCCCCTGTTGCACCAGAAACATCAACGGTAGACTGGTCAAATAAACCAACGTGATTACCAAGTACTTTTACGACACCGCCAGTGCTGGAACTTTCTGAACGTGCAGAGGTAATGCTATCTTCTGTTAATAAGGCGGTATTTGTAGCATGTAGTTCAATCTCACCACCTTTTGCATTATCTGCATCCGCTTTTATGATTCCGCTACTGGTTACATTTTCACCCAGTACAACAATTTTTCCGGCTTCCTGTGTTAGATCGTTTGCAGAAGCATCAACAGTACCGGTATTAATAACATCAGCACCTGCACCTAAAGTAAAAGTACCATCTTCATTAACCACAACACTTGTAGCCTGTTCTATGTCACCGGAGTTTACTGCCTGTGAAAAAACATCTTGGCTCACACTGGCGGTTAATAAAACCTTGCCACCTTCCGCATTAATTTCACCACTATTTAATACAGCAGGATCAATCCCTAACTCATCCTGTAAAATAGCTTCGGTCACTTGAACACCCAGTAACCCCTGTTGATCAAATGTTAAAACCGCCGCTTTACCCGCAGCTAAATTTACACTGCCCAGCTGTGCAGAAATCACACCATCATTAGTTACCGATTTTCCAAGCAAAGTGACGCTGCCACCCAGTGAAGCATTAATTAAACCACTGTTAATAACAAAACCATCGGTCCCCGTCATCTCATTAAAAATATAATCGCCATTTAAAAAGTCGGAGTTAGAAATTTGCAATCCAGAAGCGATTAATGCTCCCACATCCACCCGCGAACCAGGGCGAAAGAAAACCCCATTGGGGTTAACAAATAAATTGGTGCCCGCACCGGTTATCTGACCATAAATGTCGGTGGCGGTTGCACTGTGAATTCGGTTGAGTAAGGTGTCGGTACTGAGCTGATGAATCGCAAGCTTTTCATCGGCTGCCAGGTTTAAGCTATTCCAGTCGATAATAACCGAGGATTGAAACTGATTGACATTGGTGGTTAAGCCCTGGGTGTTAACCGTGGCCGCACTGTTGCCCCCCACTACGCCTCTTAAATTGGGCGTGGCATAAGAATATGAAGGGTAGCAGAATAAAAAGGAATAGAAAAAGAGTTGAGAGTAGCCGCTTATCCCTAAGCGTAGTCGGTTTTTATAGCGTGAATTTATTTGTTTTATAAAAAGGTTAAGTTCACGTTTAATATTAACTACCATGTTTTACTACTCTTTTAAAAAATTGACTTAATTTGTATCTAAATTAACTGATTAATACTTCTAAATTTAAAAGTTTAAGGTGTAATGCTTAGTAGACCAATACCAGAGAAAGAGGCATTGGAAAAAGCAAAGACAAGAGTGTCTTCTGCTAGTGATAGTAGAATAGCAAATCCAGTGTAGTTCCCAGAACTGGGCCCATCTCCACAATTAACTAAATCAATATCGACTAAATAAAGACTTTCTGTGTTTATTGGAGATATTGATCCTGAGGATTCACAACTGTTAAAAATACCATTTATTATTAAGTCTCCAAATTCCGACGTTACGACGCCCGCACCATCAACAGTGAATTTCATAACCATTCCATCGCGTCCATTTAATCGCCCTCCCCACTTTTCTGCAATATTTGCAGAGGCGGCAGGCGTGTTACTCAAACTACTAAAGTCAGCGGTGAAAGTACCCGTCGCAGCTCCTGTATCATTAGCTGCACCAATAACACCTTCAATGCGTGAATCTTCAGTAATAGTGCCAGTGATAGTTGACTGGATAGGGGCCGGTGCATTATCCAGGTGCATGTTGACATAAATGCTTAAATCCGCAGCGAAATCATTGCCATTAACAACAACATTTTGCGCATCATAAAGTATAGTTTTATCGCCATCATCATCGACTGTATTCATCATCATTATACGATTACCACTAACCATTACACGTAAATCCGCTAATGAAATTAAATTACCGGTCAGATCGTTAGGGTTGATAACAGTTGCAGTGCCGGTGTAATAAGCCGATGGGTCTGCATGGTCATCACTGGTAATGGTGCCGGTTATACTGGTAGCGGCAAGTGTGGCACCGACAGGATTAGTTAGATTAAGGGTAAGCGTTTCATCTGTTTCAATATCCGTATCACCGTTTATAGTTACGGTAATCGTTGCGCTGGTATCGCCAGCAGGAATTTGTAGTGAGCCTGTTACTGCAACATAGTCGGTAGCGGCTTCAGAAGTAGCATCAGCCGTTGAATATGCAATGGTAATAACACCACTGGCCGCTTTGTCCAAACTGGCACTAAATACTAAATCCGATGTGTCTGTATCGCCCTCAATAACCGCCGCATTAGAAAAAGTTACCACTGGCGCAGGCGTGGATTTACTGTCTGAACATCCTTGCATTCCCAGCGTCAGTAAAAAGCCCAAAAACACAGCCGATAAAAGCGATATGGTTTTGTTATTAGTTCGAGTAGCAAAGGTATTCATAAACATCTTCCCTTAAAAATTGAGTTTCATTTGGCCAATATTAACCGCGGATTATACAGTTTTGGCCACGGATAGGCTACCGCTAATCTATTGATTACTGGTGACTTTTATCACAATTAACCCTGAGATGAGCGTAACCTTAACTTAATATACTGCCCCAAACAGCCCAAAGCGGGTCTTTTCGCGACAGACTGCTGTCTATTCGTGACAGACTGCGGGGATTATAGGGTTGGTACCAGGGTGTTGTTGCTGGTTTGTAAAGCCCGTATCAGACGATTATTTTTCGCCCTTTAGGCTTACACGTTGTGACGGGGAAAAAGGTTCCATACACTTTATGAATATTGCGTTATAGCTACACTCTAAATAGAATAAAGAGGGGCTGGAGGGGATTTAGTTATTGAATACTGCCTATCGAGCCAATCATTCCCCCCCGATAAAATAAAAACCGGCCAGTGCGCTACCAGTTAAAAACAGACATCTACACTAACCCTGTGGGAAAATGTTATTTATGTGTTTTTTCCAACTTATCCATGTCAGTAGCATCCCATTTTAAAGGCGGAAAGCTTTCGATCAGTAACGGGTTTTCAAGACCTTCAAGCGCTTTTATTTGTTGTTTTGTAGCGTCTTTAGATAAATTGATTTGTATGCTATTTATAATATCCCACATTAAATCATTCATTGGTTTTGGGTCTACAAGTTTATCCAGTTCTTCTTCAGGCTTATTTAAAAAACGTGTTAGATTAAATGAAACCCTAAGTATGCAAAAACTATTGATGGGAAACATAAGAACACGAATTTTTTCCTTTTCTGCATTTGCATTTATATTAGGTTTAATTTCAAAATAAGCAGCATTTATTGAGTGTATATCAATGGTTTTCCAGTTTACGGGGGCTATCCAGCCTGGAGTCCCATTTATCTTTCTTTTTGAGTATTGATGCGTCAGATAATCTGCAACCGCTTGTTCAAAGGCGCGCGGATGAAATAAGGATATATCTTTATCGGATTCATTTTTCTTTATTAACTCAATATAAACAGATAGCTCAGATAGCACACCTGTAAACCAATCTCCATTAAATTTCCAGGACCGATAGGCTAAATCAAAGTTTCTCCAGTTATCATTCAACACCAGGTCTTTACTGTAAGTTCGAAATGTCATTTGTTCAGTAAAGTACTCATTATTAGGAAGTATTGCACTTCTAGAAGCTAAGCTTGAATTATGCTCAGGTAATTTTATGCTTACAACTGTTCGGTCTATTTCAAACTTTAGATGCTTTGCGCTTGTAAACGAAGGTCCTTTCAATGAAGAACAAGTAAGATTCTTTCGTAGTTTGAACGAAACGTTAAACATTAAAACTTACCTGTAAATTTGTAATAAATTCGTGGTAAGTATGCTTCAGTCAAGACCTTTCCCAGTCCGCCAACAGCGACTACTGCACCAGCAAACGCCGCCACAGCAGGTAAAGATGCTCCTCCTGCCGTTATACCTATTGCAGCCCCAACAGTTGCAGCTGTTCCTACAGCTGATTTAAGACTTGTTGTTTCTTTTGCTACATCAGCACTGAATTTATAAGCATCATAGTTCGGATCTTCTTTTAATCGTTGATATGCAGTTATAAAGCCTCCGCCAAATCCTAAGCCACCTATAAGTTCACCAGGCCTTAAAATTGAATTTTTACTAATTTGTCTTGGCTGCCCTAATCCAACTTGCATGCTTAATGACACAAGCGCGCTCTGACGCGTTGTAGGGTTACATAGATAAACTGCATGGTTATCTAGTTTAATATTTTGATCAGACAATATTTTTAGAGCTTGCGTTAACACGCCAGAGCCACCTCTTTCAGATACCCAATAAAATTGAATTTTTTTGGCCAATATTAACCGCAAATTATACAGTTTTGACCACTGATAGACTAGCGCCGATCTATTGATAACGGGTGACTTTTATCACAATTAACATGAGATTAGCATAACCTTAACTTTATATATTAATCCGTTTAAAGCCGGTCTTTTCACGACAAACCGCCGTCTATTCGTGCATAATAGGGGGGCTTTCCTGGCCTCAATCATGTACCGGTTAAACCGGTTTCCAGCAACGATGTTTATAACTCGATTACGACAATATTTTCCTCTAGTAAAAAACCGTTCAAATCTGTAGAATAGCCAACAGAATAATCACCTTAGAACTTATGGAATTTTTATAAAAGGAAACAGTATGTCAAGTCAACTTCCCCTAATCGCCGGTCAACATGGCGGCAAACGAATTCGCATTGTTCCAGCCTACGAACAAGAGTACAAAAAACTATTAACCGCGGCTCGTAATGGCAATTACTGGGCAAATGCGACTGTATTGGGCCTCAAGGTACTAACCTCGGGTCGCTTAGGTAAAAATAATATATTTGTGCGGCCCAATAATGCGATTGCCCACGGAGCAGAAGAGTTTTTAGTCGTGCTGCCGGGATGTACCGCAGAAATAGAGAGGTTGCCTAATGATGAATATAAAGTTTTGTCTTTACGGGTGGATACCAATTACTTTGATATGAAGGCTGAGGGGCAGAGGCCAGCTTTGTATAGGGCTGAATCAGAAGCGGGAGCCTGGTCAACAGATATAATTAACAACGGAAAAGTTGAGAAAAAAGAACACAGAGTTGTTGCTATAGCTGACGCAAACTATAGTAATTCAGTAGCTGCAGCTGAACAAGTTGCCCCGCGCGTATCAAGTGCTCCAGGCTCTACCTCTGGTAATACGTTTAACAGCCAGGGATTTGACATGCATTTTACACCAGGTAATTCATCTCTAGGTGGCTTAATTAATTACAAAAATGCTGTTTCACCTATTAACAATACAGATATTAATACCTCTGCAATTTTATTAGCTAAAACTATGTTCCATGCAAAAAATACTGTAGGGATAAGCTGGGTTTCAGAGCTTGGTGGCTCGGCTGTTTTAACCCAAGCTATGCAAATATTAGTTGACCAAGGTGTGACCTTGCCCAAGCATACCGCATTTATGTTCCGACCTAACACATCACCCAATGTCGCTGTTAAGCTTGCCCATCAGTTAAAGCTCAACCTTGATAGAAATTTCACTAAGACACATGCGCTTGATGTTATCGGTAATAGTAGCCAATTAAGCATGATTTATAATCGAGCGAAGAATGAAAAAAATTATACTGTAAAGAACGCTAGTTGGGATGTTATTGGTCAGGGTGCCAATGTTCACGGTGCCGCCATGTTAGGTGCTAGTATTGCTGTGGGTGCAGCCGCTGGAATGGGTGGTGTAATTGCTGCCCCAGCAATGCCAGCCATTGCAGCTTTTGCTAAAATATTTGGAACCGGTGTCGGCTTGCTTAAAGTTGGTGATAGTTTGGCTGAAGCGACGCTACCACGCTTACATCAAAAAGTGACGAGCAAGTTCAAATGATCGACTGGATTAAATACTACCCTGCTCAGCTACGCCAGGTTCAAAATGCTGAAACGCCAAAAGGCCCTGCTTTTTCAAGCGCTAAAAATATTAAATGTATCATAGGCGGTAGTGAATTATCATTTAAAATGCCTCGTCACAGAGCCTGGGCATCATCTTATGAAGCACTTAATCCAAAAAGCAGAGATGTATTAGAATTTCCGGCCAGACATTTTAATAAGTCATCAATGCCTAATGATCATTGGCAATCATCATATTTTTTTCGGCGATATTGTGCGTTTTATGGCCCCTGGTTTAGCGGGCCACAAATGCAATTAAATGTAGGTATGATCATTATAAATAAAATAAAACATCAAGAAGGTGTCTCATTTTTTCATCCTCAAGCCTTTGAAATTGCAATAGCCGATTACTTGACTTCACGCTATGGTCATAAAGCCAATAGCGGAAAAGCAATGTGGTCTGGCCCTGTTGACTGGAAAATAAATTCGAACTCTGGATTACATATTTGTAGCGCTATTTTTAACATCATGCCTACAGAAGTACATCAAGCCTCTAGAAAACAGTTTTTAGTTTTTCCTGTCACCGATAAGCATATTCTAATAGCAGAACTAGAGCACCAATTTGCATTCCAGGGCAGCATCGAAGCCTGTAAGAAAAAATTCGATTCCAAACCAATGGAAGCTTTAGCTAACGACATCATTAATAGCTTTTCTTTAACACTCGGTTCTAAAACTCAGGCACAATTAGACAGCGTTAAGTCCGACTGTCCGGACATGTCCTTAAGTAATACTTTCGCACCTCTTAAATGGCCCTCTGAAGCAGGAGCATTAGATAATTCAAGCCATGAAAATATTAAGTTAACCTAAGATTTCAAATAGGCAGACACGTCAAAGCTGTCAAAACTACACATTTAGTTTGAAAGTATTGAAATGGCTGCTCACTTAATATTCGTTCTATGAGAAATTTCACTAAGACACATGCGCTTGATGTTATCGGTAGTAGCAGCCAATAAAGTATGATTTATAATCGAGCGAAGAATGAAAAAAATTATACTGTAAAGAACGCTAGTTGGGATGTTATTGGTCAGGGTGCCAATGTTCACGGTGCCGCCATGTTAGGTGCTAGTATTGCTGTTGGTGCAGCCGCTGGAATGGGTGGTGTAATTGCTGCCCCAGCAATGCCAGCCATTGCAGCTTTTGCTAAAATATTTGGAACCGGTGTCGGCTTGCTTAAAGTTGGTGATAGTTTGGCTGAAGCTACATTACCTCGACTTCATCAAAAAGTGACGAGTAAGTACAAATGATCGACTGGATTAAATATTTTCCCCTTAAATTTAGACAGGTTGAAAAAAACGCCTCCCCTAAAGGGCCATCTTTTTCAAAAGCAAAAATAGTAAAATGCACAATTGGTGGTAATCAATTGAGTTTTAAGGCTCCCCGTCATCGGCCAATAACATCAACTTACAAGCCAGAAAGCCCTAAAAGTCGAGACTTACTCGATTTTCCAGCTAGAAATTATAATAAAGAAATTATGCCTAATAAACATTGGCAACGAATATTTTTCTTTCGAAGATACTGGGCTTTTTATGGGCCTTGGTTTACTGGTCCTCAGTCCCAATTAAGTATGGGCATAAAAATTATTAATAAAAATAACCATCAGAGTGGTGTTTCTTTTTTTCATCCACGGGCATTTGAAGATGCAGTTGCTGATTATTTAACCTCTTTCTATGGTCATGACACTATTGGAAGCGAAATAATGTGGGTAGCGCCAATTAACTGGAAACCAACAGATATTCTTCCAGTAGTTAATGCTAAGTTTGATGTTATGCCCACTAAGGCGCATTTAAGCTCTAGGCAGCAATTGTTATTATTTCCAATTACAGATGTTCATATCGTTGTCGTTGAACTTGAACACCGTTTTGAATTTTATGGCAGCATCGAAGCCTGTAAGAAAAAATTCGATTCCAAACCAATGGAAGCTTTAGCTAACGACATCATAAATAGTTTTTCTTTAACGCTCGGTCCTAAAACTCAGGCACAATTAGACCAATTTAAGTCCGACTGCCCTGATATGTCCTT
>Ga0316206_1001608_pt1 | contig 18910 bp, 18 predicted proteins | sample 6monthpyrite_MG_FD_204942 | JGI IMG/M metagenome (GOLD analysis project Ga0316206, IMG submission 204942) | Microbial mat bacterial communities from mineral coupon in-situ incubated in ocean water Damariscotta River, Maine, United States -... | ecosystem: Environmental > Aquatic > Marine >... | reverse complement strand
TTTAGAGTATACATGGTTAGTTGCTTTTGGTATAGCTATTTGATACAATTTCAATTCATAAGGTTTTTAATGATTTATTATTTATTGCTAGCACTCATCGTAACTTTTTACATTTTTCTTGCTTTTAAAAGAGCTAAAAAATACAAGTACGACCAATCTGAGGATTATCTCTACACTCTAGATAAAAACTTATTCCTTCAAGCTAAACTTACAAATGACACTGTTTCACTTCCAAATGATTTTAAAGAATGTGACACATTATTTTTAAAAATAACTATCTTATCTAATTCCATCTCTTATTTTTTCAAGCCATATATTGAGATAGAAGGCACAAAGCACTTTTTTGAATATGGTGTCAAAGGAATCAGATATCTCAACATCTCACATATTAAAGATAAAACGCTCAAACTAAAAATGAAATATCTGAGTCTTTCAGATACTGATATAAGTATTTACAGCTATCAAAACAACATGGACTTGTCAGACAAAATACTTATTTTAGCCCCACATGCAGATGATGCAGAAATAGCAGCTTTTGGAGTTTATAAAACAGCCAAAAATGTAACTATTGTCACAACAACAGCCGGCGAGCATGGTCATTGCAACTACTGTGATATCTACAATAATAACAGAACTAAAAGCTCACTAAAAAAGGGGGAACTACGAGTTTTAGATGCGCTCACAGTTCCGCTTCTTGGAAATGTGGATATAAGAGATTCTTTGACGCTTGGGTACTTTGGCGGAAGTTTAAAATTAATGAGTGAAAATCAAGATAAAAAAGGGTCATCACTTGTATCTGGAATAAATGATATGAATTTATTCAGAAGGGTATCTCATGCAAATTTAAAACTATCCGCACATGTGGAGCCTTTATATAGTTCATTTACACATGATTTAAAAAAGATTATTGAGCAGACAAAACCAAACATTATTATAACGCCCCACCCAAGCATAGACAGTCATCCAGACCATAAATACACTACGATTGCGTTATCTCAAGTGCTACAAGAAATGAATCATAATTGCAAACTTTATTTATATACAAATCACCTTGAGTTTAGTGAAACATATCCTATCGGCAAGATGAATTCTACCGTTACTCTGCCGCCAAGCAAAAAAGAGTTTTATTTTGATTCACTCTATTCATTCGGATTGGATAAAGACTTACAAATCGATAAGTTTTTTGCACTTGAATCTAACCATGATTTGAGAGATTCATTAGTCTTTATATCTATCAAAAAATCGTTGAAATATTTAAATAAGATGATAAAAAGAGAAGTCACGGGCAAGGATAAAAGCTACTACAAAAGAGCCATAAGGGCAAACGAACTGTTTTTTGTAGTAGAGAGTAAAAATATTGACAAGTTAATGGATATATAGCTCTTTATATTGCTTTACAATCGTAGCGGGTTGAAACTTTTGAATATACTTGTCAAAATTCCACTCTTTAGTTTCATCTATAGTTTCAACCATTTTTTGAGCAAACTCTTCAGTAGTAAAATTTACTAAGTAGTTTTCTAACTCTCCTGTCATTATATCGCTCACTCCCCCTTTTGATTTTGTAGATATTATTTTGGTCTCACATCCTAGAGCCTCGACTAAGACCATCCCAAAACCCTCTGCGAAAGATGTTGATGTGAGTAAAGAAGCCTTTTTTATCCATGGATATGGGTTATCAAGTAAACCTAAAGTTATTACATACGGTTCTAAATCGAGTTCTTTAATTTTCAATCTAATATTGGGCATATCATGTCCATCCCCGACCAAAACAAGGGGCAGAGCTAGATGGTGATTAACTCTGGCATATTTATATGATTCAAGTAAAAAAGATATATTTTTATTAGGAGTGATTCTACCAACACTCACAATATAGTTCTGATTTATATCAGGTTTATACTCATCAGATTTTTTCTTAATAGTTTCTATATCAAGTGGATTATAAACAACATGAACAGATTTTGCTTTTACAGATGTTATTTCTAAAACTTCCTCTATCTTTTCTTTAACACCACTAGAAACCCCTACCAAATTTTTACCGGAATATACACATTTTATATAAAAATCATCTAAAGATGAACCATACTTTATAAATACACTCTCAACCATTTGTACAACTCTGGCATCCTTAAATGGCCATATAAGTTCAAAAGTTCCATGTCCACGCATTATTATTAGGTCAAACTTTCCATACTCTTTTTCAAGTTTTTTCAATTTATATTTAAACACAGGTGCAAAGAGTAGTCCGCTGTATATAAAATATGTACCTCTAAAAACTCCATTTAAAAGTTTGGAAAAAACTCTGAGTACAAAACCTATTACAGTTAAGTCAAGCGCCCTATCTAAATTAAAATGATGAAAATGAACACTCTTTTTTGGGGTAAAAGCTCTTTTTTTATCTTTAAAATATATAAGGTGTGCTTCATCGCCAGCGTTTGCAAAAGCTTCTGAAAGGTTCACTGCGACTCTCTCCATCCCGCCGATTTTTAAACTTCTTACAATAACAGCTACACGCATATATCCATCCTCATTAAAATGTTATAATATCAAATCAATTAAGTAAAGTAGGTTAATTTGTCTCATAAACTTATAATCAATCCTAAATATAAAAATTTTGAAAAAGATTTATTAAACATAAAAGATATCTTTAATAACGCTGACAATAGCATACATAAAGCGAGAAATGAATTAAAAATTATTGAGTTAAATTCTCTTAAATGTGTTATAAAATCATTTAAAATACCGCATGCCATAAATAGAGTAGCTTATACGTTTTTTAGAGATGGCAAAGCAAAAAAATCTTACATGAACGCCATAAAACTAAACGAATTGGATGTAAACACACCTGAACCGATTGGAGTGATTGAGTTCTTCAATCAAGGACTTTTGAGTGAGAGTTATTTTATCTCAATACATGAACCTTATGATTTTACAATCCGAGAAGTATTTCATCACAAAGCAGATAACTATCAGGAGATTTTAAAACAATTTGCAAAGTTCACTTATGCGACTCACCAAAAAGGTGTTTGGCATGTGGATTATTCACTTGGCAATATTCTTATCACCAAAAAAGATGACTTATATAAATTTTCTTTAGTTGACATCAATAGAATGGAATTTAAAACTATCTCAGGATATGAAGGTTTAAAAAACTTCAACAAGTTTTGGGCTAAAGATGATAACGACCTTCTGATTATTGCAAAGGAGTACGCTAACCTAGCCTCTTTGGACCAAGAGAAAGCTATAAAAATAGTTTTAGATGAAGCAAAGAGCTTAGAAGCAAAAGTGAATTTAAAAAGACAGCTCAAGAAATATACTTAAATAGTTTGCAAACTCTTCACTAAATCGTCAAAAAGCGTCTTTCTCTCATCGTTTACATGAGGAATCATAAAATTATTCTGCAATTTTTCATCACCGACACCTTTCCATCTTTTGGAACTTGCGAATAAAGTATCAGCAAAAAAGGTCATGGTTGGAGTTCCCACAAGTGAGGCCAAATGATATGTTCCTGTTGAAGTGCTCACGAAAAGTTTAAAACTACTTATCAGCTTTGCAAAGTAAATTAAGCTCTCAAGTGAAAGATAAAAAATTATATCTTCTCCCCTCAGCTTGTTTTGCATCTCTTCGTATAATTCCAGCTCATCGGGTCCGAATGTTAAAACTACTTGATACTTTCCATTTTTGAGAACTTCTCTTATGAGAACTTCATACTCATCAAGATTCCAATTTGCATCACTTGATCCTCCAAAACCTACATGGAATGCCACTACCTCTTTTTCTATATCGTTTTTTTTGCAAAATACTTCATAAATCTTTTGCGCATCTTTAAACTTTAAAAGTGGTTTTTTATATTCTAAAGATATATCTGAAAATAAAAATTTTGTGAGTTGTAAATTATATTCAAACTCTGCCATCTTGACTTCACTGCGTCTTTGCGTAATTCTGTGTGTATAAAAAATCTGGGCTATTTTTGTCGCCGGAGCAATTCTTTTTGGAATCCCTGCTAAAAACTGAGCAAAAGCTACACGAGTATTTGAAAAAAGCGTTATGGAGGCATCTATTTTGGCATCGCGAAGTTTTTTTGAAAACTCAAAAATACTGCTTGTTCCATCGTCTACTATCACCTCATCGATAAAATCACATGACAATGCTAAAGATTCATTAAGAGGTGCTACACATGCGATGATTTTGTTCTCAGAATCATACTGTTTTAAAACATACATGGAAGGAAGAGCGGTTATAAAATCACCCAATTTATCTGTACGAACCACTAAAATATTCATTAGTCTTTTCTGACCCTCATAAATGAAGCAAATTTTGGTTTTCCGTGTTTAGTAAAACCATAGTATTTAAAGGTAACTATAGAATCAAGTGGTGGTGGATTTTTTCTATCCTCATCACTAAAACCGCTTCCTATATAAAAGTTTGTCTTATTGTCAAGTTCTACTTGTAAACTTCCCATCCTACCTTTAAGTTTTCCTTTTCCCTCTTTATAGCCTATGACTTTTCCTTCCATATCCTGTGCAAGTTTTACTTTCAAAACAAAACTACTTCTTCCCTCAAAGTACTCTTTTGAGCCATCTTTTATAATAACACCTTCACCACCCTTTGCCAAAACACTGTTTAGAAATTGAGTCAACTCTTTTTTTGTCTTACATGTTTTTTGTTCTATAATATACACATGCTTTAAATCATTTTTCACACTATAATCTTGTGCTTTTTGAAGTCTTTGAGAAAAGTCCCCCTTCACATGCGGAACTTCAAAAATCATATATTTTATTTCATTCCATTTAGCATCCGGAACTTCATCCAAGACAATCGACTGAATATTCTCAAAATCACCCCTTTTAGTCCAAAGCTCGCCATCAAGTTCAAACTCCGGAAATCTTTCTATAAACCATTTTGGAGGATGTAGTAGTTTTCCTTTTCTGGTAAGTAAGTTTTTACCATCCCAGTAAGCTCTAATCCCATCAAGTTTCTCAGACATAAGCCAACCGGAGATATTTTGTTCTTGATATACATTGGGTTTTTGTAGCGTTAGTGCATTTAAATTTACTGCAAAAAAAAATGCTATAACGAAGAGTTTAAACACTTTTACTTCACTCCTATTTGGAAGTATTCAAATCCATACTCATTTATTTTTTCTTTATTAAACTGATTTCTACCATCAAAGAATACTGCAGTTTTAAGAAGTTTTTTCATTTCATCGAAGTCAGGACTTCTAAACTCTTGCCATTCCGTTACAAGGATAACAGCATCTGAACCTTTTAGGGCATCATATTTGCTATCCACATACGAAACTTTATCATTCCCTTTTAAATAGTGACTCTCCGCCTCATGTCTGGCTTTTGGATCATATGCTACCACCTTAGCACCTCTACTTGTTAACTCGTTTATAATGGTAATAGAACTGGCTTCTCTCATGTCATCCGTTTCAGGTTTAAAACTGAGTCCCCAAACTGCAAAAGTTTTACCTTTAAGGTTTTCTCCAAACCTAGTTATCACTTTATTACTCATAACATATTTTTGATCATAATTAACTGCTTCAACAGCCTCTAAAATTCTTGCCGTGTAACCAAAGTCTTTTGAAGTTTTTGCCAAAGCCTGGACATCTTTTGGAAAACAGCTTCCACCATATCCGCATCCAGGATATATAAAACTATAACCTATTCTACTGTCACTTCCTATGCCGTTTCTAACTTGATTGACATCTGCTCCAACTCTTTCACAGATTTGACTTATCTCATTCATAAAAGATATTTTTGTAGCGAGCATCGCATTTGCGGCATATTTAGTCATCTCAGCAGATTTGATATCCATAGCGATAAAACGGTCATGGTGCTTCATAAAAGGAGCATATAACTCTCTCATGACTTTCATGGCTTTTTCACTATTAGCACCGATAACAACACGATCAGGATGTAGAAAATCTTGTATTGCAGCACCCTCTTTTAAAAATTCCGGATTAGAAACTACATCAAATTCTATCTTAACGCCTCTTTTATCAAGTTCAGCTTGAATGGTCGCCTGCACTTTGTCGGCAGTTCCTACTGGTACTGTTGACTTATCTACTACAACCATATAATCTTGCATAGATTCACCTATAGTTTTTGCAACTGCCAGAACATATTTAAGATCTGCACTTCCATCTTCACCCATAGGAGTGCCAACAGCAATAAAGGCAATTTTAGAGTTTTTTATAGCTTCGGTTGAATCAGTAGTAAAATTTAATGTTTTATTTTTATAATTTTCTAGTGTCATATCTTCTAAACCGGGCTCATATATAGGAATAATACCTTGCTTTAAGTCCTCAATCTTTTTTTCATCTATATCGACACATGTAACTTTGTTTCCCATTTGTGCGAAACAGACGCCGCTCACTAGTCCAACATAGCCTGTACCTATTACTGATATTTTCATTTGATAATTTCCTAAAATTTTTTGATTGATGATTTTACCTTAAAAAGGATATAATCTCTCTTATGAAAGAACCGTTTAAATGGGATAATTATTCCGACCAACCCTACCAATTAAAAGACAAAAATTATAAGAAAAACGTGCGCAAACGTGAACTGTTTTCGCTTATAAGAACATTTATAACAGCTTTATTTATACTTCCGTTTTCACTTATCATGATACCTTTTACAAAAAGAAAGAAAATAAACTCTAGTACATTCTTTTGTCTCGGTGTAGATTATCAAAGAGAGCCAAAACTCACCATAGAGCTTTTAAAAGAACTCGAAGTTGAAAGAATCTTAGTTCGTTTGAAACTTTGGGAAATGCAAACTCTTGATGAACTTAAAGATTTCATACTGGCTTGTGAGGGCAAAAAAGTCACTCTTAAAATACTTCAAGATAGAGAGCATATAGAGGATTTAGAACTTTTAAAAAAAGACTTAAGAACTATATTTACAACTCTTAACAGACATGTTACAATCTTTGAAATCGGCTCAACCATCAATAGAGCCAAATGGGGATTTTTCAGTGTAGATGATTACAGCCGCTTTTATAAAACAGCCTATGATTTAAAAGAGGACGAGTTCCCACATGTGAAACTAATCGGAAGTGGCGTCATTGATTTTGAGTACCATTTTACAGCCCATACACTTTTTAATTTTTTTCGGTATCACTACGATGGAGTATCATCTTTACTCTATGTAGATAGAAGAGGTGCCCCTGAAAACATTCAAATGGGATTTAATCTATCAGATAAAATCGCATTACTCAGCACCATGGTTTGGTTAAGCCCAAAAACAAAAAATGTTCTGCACATCACTGAGACGAACTGGCCAATATCAGGAACTGCCCCATATGCACCAACAAGTGAGAAAGAATGTGTAAATGAAGAGCTGTATGCAGACTATATGCTTAGATATTATTTATTGGCTTTTGCATCTCAACAAGTTGATTCACTCTCTTGGCACCAACTAATCGCTCCAGGGTATGGGCTGATTGATAATCGGGAAACAATAAAAAAGCGTTCTGCATTTCACACCTATAAAACTATGTTAAAACATCTAAAAAATGCACAATTCCTCCGTATGGATATAAAAAGAAGTTACTATATATTGCAATGTTTAACAGAAAATAAACTGTTACAAATCCATTGGTCACTCAAGCCGACCAAACTTAAAAATGAAGACTACTTTGAAGTATTTTCTCGTGATGGAAAAAGCATAAAAGAAGATATCTTGAAAGTCAACTCATCTCCATTATATATTTATATAAAAGACGCGCTATAATTCACTTATGAAAAAAAAATATTTAAATGTGCAACTCTATATATGGCTATCTTTTGTAGTTTTGTCAATAATTTCTATACTTATTCCGCAGATTGACTTGTATGTGTCAAGTCTATTCTATGATGGTAAAACTTTCACTTTAAATCACACATTTTTAGAAGCATTTTTTTATCATTCAGTGCAACCATTGATACTTATTTTTTCAATATCTAGTTTGATGATTTTTTTATATAATATTATTACAAAAAAAAATATTTTTAATATAAATTCCAAAGTTATTCTTTACATATTTTTAGTTCTAAGCATTGCTCCTGGACTTATTGTAAATGTTATACTTAAAGACAACTGGGGCAGACCAAGACCAGCTCAAACTATAGAATTTGGAGGAAAGATGAACTTTATGCCTGCTTTTATACCAAGTAAGCAAGATGGCTATTCTTTTTCATCTGGCCATACTGCTGCAGCTTTTTCATTAATAGGGTTTGTTCTTTTATTAAAACGAAGAAAAAAACTATGGATGACGTTCGCTTTGACCTATGGAGTTCTTGTAAGTATCGCACGAATTGCATCTGGTGGACACTTTTTAAGCGATGTGCTTACCTCCTTTTTTATAGTTTATATCTTCACACATCTATTTTACAAATTAATCTTTAAAAAAAATAGCAATGTATAAAAATCAACTTACTCAAATTTTAACGCTCATTATTTTTAGTTTTATAATACTTATGGCTATCCGACTTACACTCTTTAATTTTTATCAAGACGATTTTTTTAACCTAAGCAATGAAGAGTTTTATGCTTCGCTATTTATGGGTCTTAGAGTAGACATGATTACTATTTTTACGTTTTCTTCTCTATTTATACTTCTATTGCTTTTCACAATACAACCTCAACGTAGAGCTACTATTGCAATAATATGGGCAGTCATTTTAAACATCATTTTTATACTAAGTTTTAGCGATGTGCTTTACTATGACTACATTCATAGACATATTTCAAATGAAATCTTTAACCTTGCTAATGATTCAGATATCATTACAGGTATGGCGTTTGGCTCGATGATTTATTATACGCTAGGAGCAGCAATTTTCAGCCTTGTATTTTTATACATGGTTTATAAAATATTTTCTCATAAATTAGAGACTTTTATCGTAGGTAAAAAACTTTTTATAATTACAATCCTTACAATACTGTCTCTTGTTTTAGGAGTAAGAAACAAGTTGGAAGGAAAGAGTTTTGGTAGTAGTGATGCTTATGCTGTAAATAAGGTAAGTAGCGGTAATTTAGCACTCAATGGTTTTTTCACCATTTACAGAACTGCTAAAATATCACAAAAGCACAATCTATTAAATCTAGATGAGTCCATAAAAATAGTTCAGACTGCGATGCACTCACCTAATACACCTTTTATAGATAAAAAATACCCCTTACTTCGTGCTTACCCCAAAAAAAATAAATCAAAATATAATGTTGTAATAGTTTTATTAGAATCGTTTGGGGCAGAACACTTGGATGGGTTTACCCACTATAAAGAATTAAATGTCACGCCCTATTTTAAACAATTATCAAATGAAGGGCTAAAGTTTACAAACTTCTATTCAAATGGTTATCGATCTATTTTTGGCATAACATCCATTTTTACAGGCATTACAATCCCTTCAGGTTTCCAATATCTTGGAAAAGGATTAGAACTCTCAAATCTCAGCTACCTTGGCAATGTTGCTAAAAACAATGGTTATTCAACCATTGCTATGCAAGCTGCAAATCGCCGTTCATATAGAGTAGATGCAGTAAGTGCACTAGCCGGATTCGATGAGTATTTTGGTGCACAGGACATGCCTAATGTGGAAAAAGTGGATGAAGGAAGAAAGCCATTAACAGGTACTTATGATTTTAATATGCTTGATTTTTATCATAAAAAATTAAATAAAATGACAGAGCCCTTTCTAGGCTTTGCTTTTACAGACTCAACACATTCAGATTTTCATCTTCCAAGTAAAATTTACGAGAGATATCCTCACGATTTACGAAACTATAACGGCTCTTTAAATGCTTATATTTATGCTGATAATGCGATAAAGAGATTTATGAATGGTGTAAAAAAAGAACCTTGGTTTGATAGGACAATTTTTATTTTTACAGCAGATCATGGAAGCGGAAATGCACTAAACCCAATTGCAAGGCAATATCGTCCTGATGACAAGCCATTGCCATCCATAGAACACTTCAGAATTCCGCTCATTATTTATGCACCAAAAATATTCAAGCCTGAAGTTATAAAAACTTTAGGTTCTCATAATGATATTTTCCCTACAATAGCAAATATGCTTGGATGGAAAGCAGAAATAACGACTATGGGGAGTTCATTATTTGATAAAGAAGTAAACGAGAGATTCGTTTACTTCTTTGCCGGTAACTTGATTGGGCTTGTTACTCAGTATGGATACATAAAATACAACTTTAAAAATATAGTTGAAACATCGACGGATGATAATAAAACGCAAAAAATGAAAAAATTACTTTTTGCAATAGATACGGCCGAAGCTACACTTTTAGAAAAAAACTGGTGGACAAAATGATAAGAGTTCAAAGTGTCATTGGTTGGCACTTCTAAAAGTTCAATGCAAAAGGGCACTTCTATATTACAACATGATGCAATACTTTCACTAAATAAAAGGATGTGAAATGTCGACTCGCAAAATTCTAGTGATACTCCCAAACTGGTTAGGCGATGCTATTATGGCAACGCCGGCTATTGAGCTTTTAACTAATAATTATCCTCGCGCTAGGTTTACATTTTTGGGTAGCCATATTAGTGTTGAAACATTAAAGCATCATCCTCGTTGTGAAAAAGCGATAGTTGATGAAACAAAAAAAGCTTCAAATAGATTTTTATCAACTTATAAACTGGCTCGTAAATTAGGAAAATTTGATTTAGCCATAAGCTTTAGAAATCAGTTTTATTCTTCTTTACTGCTTAGATTAACTTCAACTACGATTTGTATAGCAAAACGGTCATGGCATTCTATGTTTCTGCTCTCCCATACACCAAAAATGCCTGTTAATCTACACTTATCTATGCAATATGCAAAGTTGTCTATGACAAATGCGAGTAACTTTAATGCATTTATCCCAAGCTTAAAACTATATATAAAACCAAAAGAATTTGAAAAACAAACTCTAGGAATAAATGCAGGTGCAACTTACGGGAGTGCAAAGAGATGGTATCCTGAGCGATTTGCTGAAGTTGCAAAGGAGTTTTCAGATAGATTTGACATCATAATCTTTGGCGGACCGGGTGAAGTAGAAATGGCTAATGAGATAGAATCACACCTAAAGTCTTCACATATTGAAAATTATACTAACTTAGCCGGAAAAACAGACATTAAAGAACTTTGCTCAAACATTGGGGGGTGTTCCCTGTTTGTAACGAATGACAGCGGTCCTATGCATGTAGCAGCATCTTATCAAGTTCCTACTGTTTCAATATTTGGTCCAACTAACTATAAAGAAACTTCTCAATGGAAAAATGAAAAAAGCACAATTGTCAGACATGAGCTCGAATGTTCCCCCTGTATGAAAAGGGAATGCCCACTAAAACATCATGCCTGTATGAACAATATTACAGCTTCAGAAGTGATAAGAGCTGTGAAAAAATTAGAAATTCACAATAGCTAGTCTAACAGACGTTTCCTTGTATTTTTTCTATGGTTCTTGTTGTACTTTTTCCATCTACAAAATCTACAAGTTTCAACTCTCCGGAAAACTCAGTCCCAACTACGTCTTTACCTTCATAGTCTCCACCCTTAACTAAAATATTTGGTTTTATCATTTTAATCAGTTCATAGGGAGTATCTTCACTAAAAGGAACAACATAATCAACAGCCTCAAGAGCTGCCAATAGGTACGCTCTATCTTCCGCTATATTTACGGGACGGGTTGGTCCTTTGAGTCTAGAAACAGACTCATCAGAATTGAGTCCAACTATTAAAATATCTCCAAAACTTTTTGCGATTTGAAGATACTTCACATGTCCTACATGCAAAATGTCAAAACATCCATTTGTAAATACAACTTTTTTTCCGCGACTCACACAACGATGGACTATCGTATTTATATCTTCAAAACTTTTTATATGTGCATCCGAAGTACTCTTATGCAGAGATGCTTCATACTCTTCTATTTCAGCAAGATTTACGGTAGCTGAACCAATTTTACCTACGACAACACCGGCCGCCAAGTTGGCAAATGCAGCTGTTTGCTCTATATCTTTACCTGCACTTATAGCAAATGCGATAGATGCGATGACAGTGTCACCTGCCCCCGTTACATCAAAAACTTCTTTCGCGACTGTAGGAAATATTTTTAATTCATCATCATAGGTAGCTATTCCATCTTCAGATAGAGTTATGAGAGATATTCCCAAATCACACTCTTGTTTTAACTTTAGTAATGCCTCTTTAAGCGTTTCTTCACTATCTATATTTATATTTGTGGCAAGTATGGCTTCTTTTTTATTTGGTGTCAATAAATAAGCACCTTTGTATTTAGTGAAGTCTGCTCCTTTTGGATCAACTAAAACTTTTACATCATTGTCTTTTGCAATAGTTATGACACCTTGACATAGTTCATCAGTTAAAACACCTTTTCCATAATCAGATAAAATAATGATATCATACATAGATATATCAATTGATAAAGAATCCAAAATTCTATTAACAGATGAAGACAGAACATCATCTTTGCTCTCGTTGTCATATCGTAGTATCTGCTGACTTACAGCTACTACTCTACTTTTTTTAGATGTTTTTCTATCTGGCTGCATTATGATATTTTTAGTATCGATTCCGATATTCTCAAGCATACTTATAAGTTCTACTCCATTATTATCATCTCCAATGACACTACACACACTTACACTTGCACCAAGCGCGCTAAGGTTATTTATAACATTTCCAGCGCCACCAAGTACTGTTGTTTCTCTTGATATGTCTACAACTTGTACGGGTGCTTCAGGTGAAATTCTTTCACAACTGCCCCACAAATAGTGATCTATCATCAAATCACCTACAACAAGGATATTTGGTCTAAAATCTTTAAGAATTTTCATCTATTTTACTTCTTCTTCATACATCCTTTTGATTTCATCGACATAAGATTTTATCCCATCTTCCATCTCAAACCTTGGTTCATACCCTAACGTCTCTTGTGTAGTTTTAATATCTGCTTCTGTATGAAACTGATAACTACCAATAAACGGATTTGGAATATATTCACAGATAAAGCTTGTGTCTAATTCTTTTTGTAAAATATCAACTATATCCTGAAAACTTCTTGCCTTACCGGTTCCAACATTATAGATGCCACTCTCTCGAGGTTGCATAGCTTTTATATTTGCCTGAATTATGTCCTCAATATATATAAAATCACGAAGAATTTTATCGCTATTTTCAAAAAGACGAGGATTTTTACCAGCTAACAATTGATGTCCAAATTGTAAAATCATTGAAGCTGTTGTATTTTTAAAATACTCTTTTGGTCCATAAACGTTAAAGTATCTAAGCCCTATTATAGATATGTCAGACTCTTTCATGTATTCTCTGCTTAAATTATCCATGCTAAGTTTCGAGAATCCATACACATTGTTGGGTGCTTCACGTCCTACTCTTTGAGGAGACTCAGCATTTCCATAAGTTGCAGCCGATGAAGCATATATCATATTAGCATCATGAGCAACTGCCAAATTTAATAAATCTTTATAGGCATTTACATTAGTCTTAATCATAAGATCCTGCTCAAGTGCCGTAGTGTCAGAAATAGCTGCCTCATGAAATATATAATCAAATTTATAATTTATTTCCAAATCCAATAATAAATCTTTATCATTTATATCTCCACTGATAATTTCTCCGCTAAATCCAATAAGGTTTTTATAGTGACCAAAACTTTTTAAATTGCCATTTGAGAGTGTTTCTCCACTTCTAAAACTATCAAGTACTACAACTTTTGCATCAGGATGATTGTTTTGGAAGTAAAAAGCCAAATTTGAACCGATAAATCCAGCACCACCCGTAATCAAGATTGTTTTACCTTTAAGCGTATCCTCTATATATTTCATTTTATAATCCATAATATTGTTTCTTTAATAAAATAATACCTTAATTACATTAACATCTATTTAAGAGTCAAAGCAATATAATACTGTCCAAACTTTATGCTAAGGAATAAATAAAATGAAAAAAATCGTAATCACTTCAATCGCTGCATTAGCTGTAGCTTCAACTTTAATGGCTGGTGTAAATGGGGCAGCATGTGTAGCTTGTCATGGTAAAACTTTTGAGAAAGTAGCTCTTGGCAAATCTAAAATAGTTAGTGATATGACTCACGCTGAAATTGCAACTGCATTAAAAGGCTATAAAGATGGTAGTTTTGGCGGACCTATGAAAGGTGTTATGAAAGGTCAAGTAGCTAGATATTCTGACGCTGACTTAGAAGCTTTTTCACAAACTATAGGCAAATAATTTCTAATACTTCTGAGCTAAAGCATGATACATATAAATCAACTGCGTTGGTTTATATGTAAAGTGCCTATGTCTCCGTCGCTGAAACATGAATGAGCTCTCTCTTTCTCTTGGACTGCCTATTTTACTATAGAAACCTTACTATTCCGGTCTATAGTCTTTTTTCAAATTATTTTTTTTCTGTTCTTGTTTTATAGCGTCATTTAATTCTTCTTCACCATCATACTTAACAGCATTTAAAAACTTTTTTTCATCATCAAATTGTCCATTTTTTAAAGCCCAAAGAAAAGCAACAAGAGCAATAGCACCTAAGAATATCGACACGCCAAGCATCATTGCAATCACCCAATTATCCAATTATTATCCTTTATTCCACTGATATCTAATTCGCATTGAATTACCCACTACAAGCAGAGAGCTTACACTCATAGAAATTGCGGCAACCAAGGGTATAACGTAACCGGCCATTGCCAAAGGAATTGTAATAGCATTATAAGCTAAAGAGATTCCTAGATTTTGTTTTATAAGGCCATAAGTAGTGCGAGAAATTTTAAATGCATCTTCGAGTGATTTTAATGAATCATTTAAAAGTATCACGTCACTAACACTAATTGCAATATCACTACCACTACCCATAACAATGCCAATATCTGCAGATGCCAATGCCAAAATGTCATTTATTCCATCTCCAACCATCACAATGGTTTTACCGTCTTTATGAAGATTATCTATAAAATTTGATTTATCTTCAGGTGTCTGCTCATATATAACCTCAATAATACCAACTTTGTCTGCTACTTTTTTAGCACTAGAAGCATTATCCCCAGTGAGCATAATAGCATTTATCCCTTTTTTTGCCAAGTTCTCAATAACATCTTTTGTATTCTCTCTAATCTTATCACTAAGTTCATAAATAGCCAAGATTTTATCGTTTATAGCGAAATAAAATAGCGTATTCTCACTTATAAAGTTTGCACTTAGTCCATTATCTTTTAAAAGTTTTAAATTACCGCCGAAAAAATTTTCATTTTTGAGTTTTGCAATTATCCCCCGTCCAGGAGTTTGAGTGAATTCGGTAAAAATTACTTCATCTAAATTATCGTGGTTTTCTTTTAAATATTTAACTATCCCTTTTGCAATTGGATGATTTGAAGATTTCACAAGTGAGTATAACAGTTTTATATCATATTCTTCGTAAACATGTTCCTTTAAAACTTCAGGAGTTCCAACTGTTATAGTACCGGTCTTATCTAAAACAAGAGTATCTACTTTTGCCATTATTTCTAATTGTGCTGCTTCTTTAAAAAGAACTCCTCTTCTTGCTCCCAAACTAAGACCAACCAAAGTTGCAACAGGAGTAGCAAGTGCCAAAGCGCATGGACATGCTATAACGATTACTGAGATTCCAATCATAAAAGATGATTCGAAACTATCTGTCCACAACCACCAAATAATAAATGTAAAAAAAGAAAAGGCTAAAATTATTGATGAAAAATACTCGGAGAGTTTGTTGGCAATTTGCTGAATTTTAGGTTTTTTATTTATTGCAGTATCTAGAAGTGCAACAAGATTTGATAATGTGGAGTGTTCAAAATCTTTTGTAGTTCTAAAATGAATATCAGCATCTATACTGGTTGCCCCACCAACTACACTATCGCCTATAGTCTTATATATAGATTTATTTTCGCCTGTTAAACTTGACTCATCAAAAGAACCACTACCCTTAACTATTTCACCATCGAGTAAGACTTTTTCTCCTGATGATACTACAACTGTATCTCCAACTGAAACATCTGTTAATTTACAAGATATAATCTTTTCATCTTTTAATATAGTCACTTCACTTGGAAAATTACCACCTATAATATCTAAAGCATCAACAGCATTTTTTTTACTTAAGACCTCTAAAAATTTACCTATAAGCACAAAAGTGATTATCATACTTACTGAATCAAAATAAGCCTCTCCAGTTTGCATTACTGTAATATAAATAGAAAATAGATATGTTAGAAAAGCTCCACTTGCAACAAGTACATCCATGTTTACAATTTTTGTTTTCATACCATAATAAGCGCCTCTAAAAAAAATCCAGCCACTATAAAAAAGTACGGGAGTTGCTAGAACTCCCTCAGCAATATTCAGAATAGTTTTTATATCTTGAGTAATGCCACTAAAATAGCCAGCATATTGTGCAATAGCAATCCACATAATATTCATCGACCCAAAAATAGCAACTGCCATTCTTAAATAATAGTCTTTTCTTTCTTTATTTGCATGTGCTTCTTGAGTAGAAGCATCATAAGGAAAAGCATTATAACCAATTGCTCTTATCATATCAATAATTGCGGATAACTTTAAAATATTATCTGCCCAAACAATTACAGCCTTATTATTTGTAAAATTAATATTAGCATCAATAACTCCATCCATTTTATGCAATGCTTTTTCATTCAACCAAACACATGCTGAACAGTGGATCCCTTCTATAATTAATGAAACTTCATTAAAACCCTCATTATTAATTTTTACAAACTTATCATAAAAAGCAGGAGAGTTAAAATTTAAGGAATCTTCATATTGCTGCGTTGGTGGCGTTAAAGTTGTATTTCCAGCTTTAGCATAAAAGCTAGTTAAGCCTTCATCTTTTAAAAGATGAAAAATTCCCTTACAACCATTACAACAGAAGTAATATTCATCATCCTTTATCATAACTGACTTATCAAATTCTAAATGGCAGTGTGTACAAGCTATATTATTTGACAACTTCAAACTTTCCTAAAAGTTTATTTTTAACTATTTTACTCCAAATTTGAACATGCCCATTCATACAAATATACGTACCATATTCTTCTACAGCCTTTGCAAATCCTATAGCCATTCCAATATTAAAACTTGATTCGATTTTATCAATCTCAAATGGCTTCATAGAACCAGTTAATATTATTTTTTTATTCTTAAATACTTCATGCAAAAACTCAGCAGTTAAATGCATAGTATCAGTACCGTGTACAATAATAAAGGTATCATCATTTGATTCTTCTATAATATTTGCCAGCATTCTTCTATCGCTAGTATTCATATCTAAACTGTCTTTATATAGTACACCAGCCATATCAAAATAAGAATTCATGTTTTTTAAAATCTGTTCAATAGCATAATTATCATATGGGACTTCTAGTTCACCATTTATTAAATTATATCTTTTATTAAAAGTACCACCACTATTTAAAATCAACATTTGTTTTCCATATATCATCAAATTTTGAAACTATTTTTGTTGCTTTAGAAGCCGTGATATAATTTGATTTATCAAAAAGATAGGTCTCTGACAAACCAGCATTTAAACCAGCCTCTATATCTCTTTCTTTATCACCAATCAAAATTGAACCTTGTAAATCTAAGTTATATTCAGTAGCAGCATCAAAAAGCATGCCAGGCTTTGGCTTTCTACAATCACATTCTCCGGTTATGTCTGGATGATGAGGACAATAGTAAACTTTTGTGATTTTTATATTATTTTTAATAAATTTACCAATCATCCAATTAGTCAAAATATTAAAATCATCTTTAGTGTAATGACCACGTGAAATTCCAGACTGGTTTGTTACAATAAATATTAAATAACCTAAATTTTGATAATATTGACATAATGAAAAAATTCCATTAATGAATTCAAAATCTTTAATCTTATAAAGGTAGTTTTTATCAACATTTACAACACCATCCCGATCTAAGAAAAGAGCTTTCTTCATCAACTACTTACTTACACCATCACCAAAAGTTTCTTTTTCAATAATATCACAAAGAATGTGCCCTATTAATATATGAGATTCTTGGATTCTAGGTGTTGAGTTAGATGGCACAACTAATGCGACATCTGCAATTTTAGCCATGAGACCACCATCACGACCTGTTAAGGCAATAGTAGTTATCCCTTTTTTTCTTGCCGACTCAAAAGCTTTAATAATATTTACTGAATTTCCAGATGTAGATATACCTATAAATATATCACCTTTTTGCCCCATTCCTTCTAATTGACGAGAAAAAACTTGATCATAGCCATAATCATTTCCAATTGCGGTAAGGTTAGAAGTATCTGTTGTCAAAGCCAATGAAGGAATAGATGGCCTGTCAAAACCATAACGACCGACTAATTCAGCTGCAATATGTTGTGCATCAGCTGCGCTGCCACCATTGCCAGCTAAAATAGTTTTTTTATCAGTTTTATATAAAGTGACACATCTCTGTGCTACATCTTCAATTTTATTTAATAAATCTTCATTTTTATAAATAGCCTGTTTGGTTTCGTAAGATTTTTTTATTTGATCTTTTATATATTCTTTCATATAACATCCTAAAATTTTATATAAAATAATACCATAGATATCATTATGAAAAGCAGAATAATAGAGCTAAAATTAAAGATAATAAATAGATTAAAGTTAAAAATTCTAAAAAGAAAATAGCAGAAAGTAATATCAATTATCGTATGGTTCAGTTAATTAATTTGAAAAGTAAAAAAGAGGTTAAAATTGAGAACTAGGCAGCGACCTACATTTCCACACCTGAAAGATGCAGTATTATCAGCGATGAGAGGCTTAGCTTCTGGGTTCGGAATGGAGCCAGGCGTTTCCCTCTCTCTATAGCCAC
>Ga0316206_1001607_pt1 | contig 18939 bp, 17 predicted proteins | sample 6monthpyrite_MG_FD_204942 | JGI IMG/M metagenome (GOLD analysis project Ga0316206, IMG submission 204942) | Microbial mat bacterial communities from mineral coupon in-situ incubated in ocean water Damariscotta River, Maine, United States -... | ecosystem: Environmental > Aquatic > Marine >... | reverse complement strand
GTTCCACAGGCCAGCGTTTCACCAGCCCCGCGTTCGTAAACACGCAAACGGATATGGCTGCGATCTACAATCTGCATAAAGCCGACATTTACACGGTTTAGAAATCGCTCATGTGACTCCATTAACGGGCCTAATGTCTCTACAGCTGCAGTCTCGGTATCTTCAACCAGAATGACAGCATGCGGGTTTCCCATCGAAACAGCACCGAATTCAACCGGCTGGCCATCAACATCGATGACATACTCATTGGCCTGTGCATCAGCCACAAAAGGCAGCGCCTCGGGACGAAATACCGGCGCGCCCATATCCACTTCGACTTCATCAGCGACCAGTTTTAGTTTGATTAAACCCGAACTGGTTTCGACCGGAATCACCAAAGATGTCGTTAAACCTTTATCAACCACAAAGCGTGCAAAACAACGAGCTCCATTGCCACACTGCTCAACTTCACCTCCATCAGCATTGTAAATACGATATAAAAACTCAGCCTGATCGGTTAACGGCTTTTCCACCAGCAACAACTGATCAAAGCCAATGCCGAAACGGCGATCTGACCAGAGTCTGATTTGTTCTGCAGAAAGATCGATAGACTGGTTAATGCCATCGATAACCATGAAGTCATTACCAAGACCATGCATTTTGGTGAAGTTGATATTCATGAAATAAATATAACATATAAGTGGTTGTTTTCATGAGATATGTTAACTGTGAAAATAATTCCTTTTTCGTCTGTATCTCTAATAATATTAACTGACCAACCAGACTGGGTTTATTTAAAAATGAAAGATATAATGCACGCCACCCCAGACCTGTTTTCTGGACATTAATTTTAGGTCAGGAGACTTTACATTAGCCGAGATAGTCAACTGCGATTTTTCAAAACCCCAGGTAAATCCTGCACCACCGTCATAAACCAGTCGTTCAATTTCATCTGCAGAATACTCAACATCACTGTCTCTGAACTGTCCCTGCAGTAAAGCATCATAAGCTACAACATGAGCACGCATTGCACTCCAGAAATACCATTCATTTTTGGCTCGTGATGGTATAAAATTTCCTCTGTTGACGGGATCAAATGGCAGGCTCCAGAACGGACTTTTTATTTTACCTAATCTCAATGCAACACCTGCACTGGCATTTGTTTGAAAACCCAGTGATAGCCCTACGGTAGAAGAGACATCAAAAATACCCGGACTTGAAAGTTTTTTATGCAAGCGTGAATTAGTTAAACGAAGTCGCATGACCAGCTCGCCACCATCAGAAATTTGATGATCCCATCCCTGAGGCTCAACCGGCTCGTCGCTATCATCCAGAGAGCGATACCAGGCGTGAAACTCGGTTTGCACTTCTCTCGCAAACCCGGTGCCGATAACGCCAACCATAAACTCCGCAGCAAGTGCCGTTTCAGCATCAGCACGCACTCTTTTGTTACTTAAATAAATCAATGAAGCGTAGGGTCTGTCATCAATAATTGGTTGCGAATCACTCAGGTCATCAGGAGTGTATGCAAGCGTACCCAACATAAAGCTATCAACAATATCGTTTTCTTTATCACTGATCCCTAACCATTTTCCCGCTTTCTTAATCAATTTATCAAATGGATATAAACCTTTTTCTTTTTCCCAAAAAAACTCAAATGCCATTCCCATTGTGTAGTCACGGTCTTCATTTGAGAAAGGCACAAATAGATCCTGATCCATGTAAAACGCGAGCCCTCGATCCTGCTGTTCTGCATGCACGTTTGAAATAGTTAAACTTAAAATCAAATAAATACCGATTTTATTCTTAACTAAATTGAACACACGAGAAAACATTTTTAAATATAACCTTTGATTTAATAATATATAATGAATTATTTGAGCTTCTGCCAAACCAATAAGCGATTATTTACTGGCATTTCAATATCATTAATCAATTTCATGTTTACCGCAGTCGCAAACACATCTAATTCATCAATATCACGAATACCACTAAGAGGGTCACGATCTTTTAACCAGAAATCAAAACGAGCATTACTTTCACTACTGAATTTTCCATTGTAATTAAACGGACCATAACTAATAAATATTGACCCATTGCTCAATACACGGCCTAAGCCATTAAATAATTTTTCAACATGATTAATCGACATGATGTGTAACGTGTTTGCAGTAAACGCCGCATCAAATTGTTTTTCAAAAAGCCACGGTTGTTCTGCAACATTCAATACTTCTGGATTTTTAATATTATTTAATGCCGCATCCTGTATCCAAATTTCAATTCCCGGTATATTTACTTCAAGTTCAGTTGGTTGCCATATTAAATGTGGAAGATTTGCAGCGAAGTGAACAGCATGTTGCCCTGTGCCACTACCTATTTCAAGCACATGATTTCTATCCGATAATAGTTTCGATAACTGCTCAAGAATCACAGCTTTATTATCTTCACTTGATTGTGCAAAAGGTTTATTCACATTGCGTACTTGTATCATCGATATGCATCACACTGGAACAGACGTCTTTCAATCTCACGTACCACTGTAATATATTCATCACTGTTAGTATTACCATATTCTAGCCTGAACTCAGCTGAGGTTAGGCCTTCAGCTAAGCCTCCGATCTCACCCATAATAGATTCTTCACCGGACAACCGTGCCATTTTCGACTGAAGCTCAACTGCGCTGCTTTCTGTAAGAGAAGCCTGAGCCAGTTTATTACCTGCAATATCAGCCATCAAATCAACAAAGCTAAAACCGCTTCCGCCATCTGAATCTTTCAACTCTTTTTCTAAACCAATTGCCTTTGACCAGGCTGTTCCAGAAACGGCATTGATAGCACTGCTGATTAAATAATGTTGTGCCAGATCATGTCTGTTTTTTAAAGTGAATTTTATTTTTCTGAATGGTTTAACTGGCTGATCACTAATGTACTTTGCTGGATTCCGTCCTATCATATATGCTCCCATTATCAACAAAGCGATCCTGTTTTCTTCAACAGCCTGTTTGTTTTTCTGAGATCGCAATTCTGCAAACAAAAACATAGGCGACAGCATTCTGGTTAAAGATTGCTTTTCATTAGGCAACAGATTGAGCAACCTTTCCATCTCTGCAACATAGGCCAACGCCCTTTCTTTCATTTCTGTGTTAACTAATAATTTTCGGCCCAGATTTTTTATATCAGCCAGATCAGAGCGCTCCAGCCGGTAATGTACGGATACACCAGCATCAGTAAGGTCAATACGCTTCAGGTAATCCCAGAGTCTGAAATACTCATTGTGTCGCTTATTTAATTCTTCAAGAATCAACGGCTGCAGGATGGTCACAAATAATCTAGGTACCGGTAACTTACCAAGTTTTAATTTCTCAATCACGAAATATTTTGAATGTTGAACCCGGACAAAAGCTGATAAATTTATATACTCGCCAAATGGATTGTCTGGCAAGACTATACTCGATTTCACATAAGCTCTGTTTTTTTCAGTGATTGCTCTGACACGAAGTGAATCATCAAAGCGGTTACTAGCCAATGACAACAACTTATTAATCTGAGATGTTGTCAATATCATTTTTTTCTTGCTGGCTTGTACAATTCCAACTGGATTGTTTTCTTTAACGATACTTCTTAATGTTTCAATTTCATTCTCTGAAAGTTTTGTCGCTCGATTTACCAGAGCCGTGTCTTCAGCAACCAGCAAAACACCTGCCGTAATAAGACCGACTACAATAACTATCAAGACCAGAAAGATTTTCAGTAATTTTATTATCATTAAATTATTATCTGCTTATTTTTTATATTTATTTAACTTATTCTCAAGAGCACTCTGCTTATCTTCCAGGTCTTTTTTATATTTATTAATCCCTGACATTATATTTTCAACGTTTTCAAGTTGACCAGCGTACCGCTGCTTAAGCTTTGCTTTGAGCTCTAATGCATATTCTTTCTTTATTTGATTCAGCCTTACTTTTAACTGTTTATTAATTTTATTATCAATATCAGATTTTATTTTTAATTTTGGCTTTAAAACTTTTCCATTTGCCGTCGCATCAATTTTAAATCTCTCAACTTTAAGAAATGCTGCTGCTATGATCGATGATAAACTTCGACCTGATGTATCTTTATTGCTAATGAAATTTACATGGGTAAAGTGACTGTCGAGATTGCCCTTTAATTTATTATTTATCAAACTTATTTCTGAGCTCATATCCAATTGAGCTGACTTCATTACCAGAGGCAAGGTATCACCTCCAGCAACCTTATAATCACTTATCTTTCTTGCTGTGATGTCATATGAAAATTTTACTATTGATGCCTTTTTATCTCTGACATCCACAACCAGTTTCATTTCTTCGGCTTTGCTGTGCTTTAATTTATCACCCTTAAGCTGCATTACAGAGGCTTTATTTTGTACCTTTTGATTGCTTGCAATATCAGTCGCCGTTCCCTGAAATAGTCCTGAATGTAGACGAGCCGTAAAACTTGCGCCTTCAATCAGAAAATCAGGTTCCGGTTCACTGTCTTCAAATAACACATACTTGCCCTTATTTCTTTCTGTTTGTACTGATTCTTCTTCCTCAGACTCCAGAAACGGCTGTATTTTTTTATAATATTTTTTTCCCAGAGAAACGTAGCCTGTGATCTTGTCATCAAAAATCAGCCGGCTTATATTTTCAAGATTATTCGAATTCAGGCTGTATGAATTCTTCATTGTATCCAGATCATTATCTGGTGAATTTTTTGCGGCTTTATAGGTTTGTTTTAAGTTATTAAAATCTGTCTTCAGTTTTTTTCTTTGTTGACTAAAAGTTTTTAGCTCAACCTTTATTTCTTTATTAAGACTTTTCAGTTTTTTCAGGGCTTTTAACCTTTGTTTAGTATTACCCTTTTTGTATTCGGCCTTAATCTTTCTGTATCGAACTTTGTATGCATCCCATTTCTTTTTATCGTCGAGAAATACCTCAACTTCATGCCAGCTTTTTTTTGTTTTATCCGCCTGTTCTTCAAATGCGTTGAATGCCGCCGGGCTTTTCAGATCTGCTTTATTCATCAGATCATTTATGTCTGGTAAATCCAGAGAACCAGAAGCAAAACCAGGCTTCTGACTGTTTGGCTCTGTTGTCTCTACTTCTGTTGCTTCATTCTTAAAAACTTCTCCCTGGCTTTTTCTTGCTGTTGAAAACTGAATATTCTCAAGCTTCATATCTGAGATAACCAGTTTACCTTTTAAAAGAGATTCACTTTTAATCGCAAGTAAGGCTTTATCAACAGCTATCAAATTCTGCTCTGGGCTTTCTTTATCTGTAGCCTGCAGGTCTGATAAAGTCATCGTAAACGGCCAGTAGCTTATGTCGACTGCGTCAATATTTACTTCGGCGCCATTTATTGAACTCAACTGAGACTCAAGGATAAGTTTCACTACTGGCCCGCTGATAAACATCAGCACAACTAACAACAGGGGTAGCCCAATAAATAGAGATAACAAGCCTTTAGTTCTTATCATTTTCATCTCAACTAACCTTGTCACTAATAGCTGCCACTTTTCCGATCAGCTTAGAGTTTTGCATATATTTGAAAATGGCAGACCGCTTCCATTTCTCGACTACTGAACTTCGGTATTTAACAATCAGGTAATGGCTTAAAAGATAACAAGGTATTGCGGCAATAATAGACACCAGCAAACTACCCATTGCCACCGTATTATTAAAGTTTAAGAACCGCCATAGCCCGGTGTTATACATATCGGTAAAGATTACGCTCAGTTCAGGCATGGTCAGAACAGAATGCCCGATCGTGATAAGAACGGCGTCCGCTAAAAAGGCAACCAGACTGATCAGACCAAGACTAATCACAAATATTGAAAGATTGACTCTCAAGCTAATGAGCAGAATAAGTACCAATATACTCTGTAGGCTTAAAACCGGGGACAGTCCTGCAATCAAACCAAGCGTAATTCCCATACTAAGCTGGTTTGGTTCTATATCGGAACTGAGTAATCTGAATAACTTAGAGATTGTTGATATCATGATCGTTACTTCTTTTCCATCGTGTTAACTTTCTGCTTTGAATCGATTATATATTTTATAGATGAAGATAACGAACTTACCCGACTGGGCCCAATATATTGCTCAGGATGCCGATGGCCAGTGGTGGGCTTATGAGGCTGAGCCAAACCAGTCACATAATGGCTGGTATGAAAATGAAGTGGGTAACATTTTAAAACTGGAAAAAGCAGCCGCTAACGTAGACTGGATGCAAAGCCTGTCAAAGATTAAACGCTAGCCACAAAAAAGCCCCAGGACAGGGGCTTTAATAAGCATTAATTTTTCATCAGGCTTTTAACTATATATTTAAGTGCTTTTTCAGGCTTTTGAAGTAGCTACGTGTGCCGCCTTTCATAAACTTATAATCTTTTACGCCAGCAGCCTCAAGTCGATACATCAACCATCTCACCTGTTTGCCTGCTTCATCATAAATCAACATTGTTTTGTTGTTCTTTATGGAAGCAACGATGTGCTTATTGATGCTGTCATCATCAAGGTTTGCCTGTCGCTCAGTACCAACAAATAAACCCATACCCATACGCTGAATAGGGTCACGCACGTCAAGTACAGCAACATTATCTTTCTGAACCATTTCTGCAAATTTTTCAGGTGCAAGCAAATGCTCTTTAAAACGTGACTTTGCAATCAGTTTGCTTGGATCTATTGGAGACTCACCTAATAAAACGGCCAAATCAGGATGTGCTTTTGCCCAGTCCATAATACCTGCATCAAACGCAACGACATCTGTAATGCCGCGCGCTTTGGCTTTAGAAGCAGCCTTGTATGATTTCATACAAGTTTTACCATTACAGTAAACAACGATTTTTGCATCCTTATTACTGTCTCTAAGTTCCTGCATGTCGTTAACGAATTTACGGGAATTAATAGGGATATTCTTCGCGCCTTTAATACGCAGTGTCTCAAATTCATATATAGAACGGACATCGACAACAATGACTTTATCAAACTGATCTTTAAAAGCATCCATTTCGATGTATTCGGTACCTAAATAAATGTCACGGCCTGGAAATTCTTTTTTAGCTGACTGATCTGCAGCCTGACTAAATCCTGAGAAAGTTAATAACAACAATAAACCAATGACATTACTAAGGAACTTCATAATTACCTCGTTAGAACAATGTTTGCTTTGTAAAGCTTGTAGGATAATTCCTACAGGGACTAACCCTAATATAGAATAGGGTTGTGACTTTTGTTACGCGCTGATCAATATTTAGACAAGCGGTCGATTTAAAATCGCATATAACCACTAAATCGTATCATGTTTTACAAAATTGTTTCAGATTCAAACAGTTGCGCAATGTTTTCTCGAGGCCTGACAACATGAACATCAGACTTATCAACCATCAACTCAACCGACCTAGCACGAGTATTGTAATTTGAGCTCATGGTAAAACCATAGGCTCCTGCAGATCTAACAGCGAGAATATCTCCCTGATTAAGGGCTAAATCACGATCTTTACCCAGAAAATCACCGGTTTCACAGATTGGACCAACAAGATCATAGGTTTTGGTTGGCGCTGATGTTTGCACGGCTGGAACAATATTCTGCCAGGCACCATAAAGTGTAGGGCGCATCAGATCATTCATTGCGGCATCAATGATCGCGAAGTTTTTATAATCGTTATGCTTTAAGTACATCACTTCAGTTAGCAAGATACCCGCATTACCAGCAATTGCACGGCCCGGTTCAATCAATACTTTTAAACCACGGTCTTGCAACTTAGCCACTAAAGTAGACGCTTGTTCAGCTGGCGAAGGCGGCTCTTCATCTTTATAACGAATACCCAAACCACCACCCAGATCGATATGCCTCAATTGAATGTCAGATTCAGCCAGCTTGTCGATTAACATTAACACCCTGTCCAGGGCATCTACAAAAGGCGTTACGTCGGTAAGTTGTGAGCCAATGTGGCAGTCCACACCGCTAACATTGATGTTGGCCATTTTTGCTGCACGTTGATAGACACGCTCAGCATCATTAATATCGATACCGAATTTATTGTCTTTCAGTCCGGTTGAAATATAGGGATGTGTCTTTGCATCCACATCTGGATTCACGCGGATTGAGATATTCGCAACCTTATCAAGATCACCGGCCACATCATTTAATACATCCAGCTCGGCTTCAGATTCGACATTAAAGCAATAAATGCCCACTTCTAATGCTCGCTGCATTTCTGCACGGGTTTTACCGACACCAGAGAACACGACTTTAGCGGCCTCACCACCGGCTGCCAGTACACGTTCTAGCTCACCACCAGAGACAATATCAAACCCTGAACCCAGTCTGGCCAGTACATTTAGTACAGCCAGGTTTGAATTGGCTTTTACCGCGTAACAAACAAGATGTGGCAACGATGACAAGGCATCATCAAAGGCCTTGTAATGGCGCTCTAGTGTTGCTCTGGAATAAACATAAGCCGGCGTACCGTACTCTTTTGCCAGATCGTTAACATTCACATCTTCAGCAAACAGGTTGCCATCGCGGTAATCAAAATAATCCATCGGGTTGCCTTAAGGTATGGGGATTAAATAAAAAGGGCAGGGTAAAGTTATTTACTACTCTTAGAAGTTTGCTCTGTCTTATCGTCCGGCAAATAGAGCTCGCCGGTTTTTCCACAGGCGGACAAACCGAGACTAAAACAAACAGATATAATGAGTATTGTAGCTTTTCTAAACATTTCAGGGTCTTTACAGCCATGTACTGTCGCTATTCTACTGTATTCAAACGGATAATAAACCCCGAGAGGTGCTTGCCAAGGCGCTTAACTTAAAAGACAATGCTGACTTTTAAACAAGACCACCCCTAAAGAGATCTTTATGTCTATTCAGCAACTCGAATTTATCGAACGCACCACGGGTGAAAACCCGACCCATTCCATTATCTGGTTACATGGTCTCGGTGCTGATGGACACGATTTCGAAGCCATTGTGCCGGAACTCAGCCTGCCAGCATCGGCTAGCTATCGGTTTCTCTTTCCACATGCGCCATTCCAGCGTATTACTGTTAATAAAGGCCAGGTAATGCGTGGCTGGTACGATATCCGCAGTACAGATATCGACCGACAGGAAGACTTTGAAGGCATCAATGACTCCACCATCGCTTTAATGAGCCTGATTGAAGATGAAATAAAACGCGGCATCCCAGCCGAAAACATCGTCATCGCAGGTTTTTCACAAGGTGGTGCTATCGCGCTTAACACTGGGCTGCGTTATCACACTAAGCTGGCAGGTATTATGGCGTTATCAACTTACCTGCCTTCACATGAAGCTTATCCAGAAAACGCTCATGATGAAAACAAAAATATCCCAATCTTCATGGCACATGGCAAGGTCGATGAAGTCATAGCATTTGAGATTGGTGAAAAGTCTCGCGCTAAGCTGGAATCAATGGGTTATCCGGTTGAATGGCATGAGTACAATATTGGGCATGGTGTTGGGCCTGATGAGCTGGATGCTATTAGTGTTTGGCTGCAGAAGGTGTTTAAGTAAGCACCCGCTTTCTCTTGGACTTTATTGATTTATTGCCAAAGACATCTTCTTTAATACGGTTAGGCAAGTGATCGAGTAATTACTTTGCTCCAGCATTGCCGGTATTCGTACCGGCAGATAATATTCTTCTTTATTGCTGATAAATCCTTCTAACATTCGGTTTAGCCTTTATGGCGACTCACTTTTCTGTCTATAGCAAAGCTTCCGCGTCCTGCTCACGCCCCTCGCCATTAATTTGGCTGCTGCGGAACTCGCGAGTTCCGCTGCAGCCATAAAAAGAAGGTGTGACGAGGGCAGCCTCATGCTTTTTATGAGGCCTTGTAATCTGGGGACGGCTTTTTTGGGTACTTTTTTAGCTGTAGAAAAAAGTGCCTCGCCCACAGGTGCGAATACCGGCAAGGCTTATTAAAACGTAGCTAAATAATTACTTGTCGAGATGTTTAGAAGAAGATGCCTTAAGCATTAAGTTAGAACAACTTAATGCAACCGTTAATCCCAAAGCACCAACAAAAACCTAGCCAGATTAATACGCATGTCTTATGCTAAATATAACGGTTAATAGAGAGCATTCTATGGACAAAGAAATCTGTCTCCGCCAAAACGTACTACCCAAAGCCGGTACCAAGGTTAGTCCCGCAGTGCCCTTGCATGAGGTTGCGCCTACACGCGATGAAAACGGCAAACCCCTCAGTGATTTTATGATGATCATTCCAAAGCTCAAGCACCAGTCTGAGAGCTATATTCAACATACACTGAATCAACTTGATAAGGTTCTGAATTATTATAAAAATCAAATCATCTTTGTCGATTTAAACATGAAGATGAACCTGCTCTGGGTCACCATTAAACCGACCCCGGGTTTGATTCTGGAAATTTCTGCTGCAATAAAAACCCAGGTGCCTGAAGCACTTTTGGTTGCTGATCATCAGGGCTGATAATGGAGAAAGTTGTAATGAATAATTTTAATGAAAAGTGTTATGCGCTTTTAAAACTCATCCCCGAAGGTAAAGTAACCACTTACCGTGAAATTGCCTCAGCTTTAAACACTAAAGCATGGCGCGCTGTCGGCAGTGCGATGGCGAAAAATAAAAACCTGTTTGTAATACCTTGTCACCGGGTCGTGCGAAGTGATGGTTCAGTAGGCGAGTATGCTTTAGGTAGTGATAAAAAGGCCGACATACTATCCAAAGAAGGCCTGATGATTCAAAACGGCAAAGTTAAAAACCTTGAAAAATTCATGCACAAATTTTCGAACTAACAAATTCCTTTTTGCTAATTTCTAACGACAATCACAAACTCTTTGCTACTTTAACAGCCAGTTCCATCATACGATTTACATAACCCCATTCATTGTCATACCACGCATAAATTTTAACCTGCGTATCATTAATGACCATGGTCGATAATGCATCGACAATGGAAGAACGTGCATCATTCACATAATCTACAGAAACTAACGGGCGTTCCTCGTATCCTAAAATGCCTTTTAAATCACCTTCTGCAGCTTCTTTAAAATAAGCATTCAACTCGTCAATGGTAACTGCACGTGATGCTTCAAAAACAAAATCGGTTAATGATGCGTTAGTTAACGGCACGCGGACAGCATGACCATTCAGTTTACCTTCCAGCTCTGGGAAAATTTTTGTGATGGCTTTAGCAGAACCTGTACTGGTCGGGATTAAGGATTGCCCGCATGAACGTGCACGACGTAAATCACTGTGACCTTTATCGATAATTGTTTGCGTGTTGGTAATGTTATGAATCGTTGTCATGCAGCCATGCACGATACCGACTTTTTCGTGCATCACTTTTACTACTGGTGCCAGACAATTCGTGGTGCATGATGCCGCGGTTATTAAATGGTGTTGACTGGCATCATATTGATCATCATTGACGCCATAAACAATGTTTAAAGCGCCTTCAGTCGGGGCTGCAACAATCACCTTCTTCACGCCCTGATCAAAATATGCCTGTAAGCTTTCTGGCTTTTTGTGATGCTTGCCCGTTGATTCAATAACGATATCGCACTCTGACCAGTCAGACTCTTCAATGGATGTATTTGATGAATAGGCCAGCGCTTTGCCATCGACGAGCATCGAATTGTTAGCTGATGATGTTTCGTGTTCCCAGGTGCCGTGCACAGAATCAAACTTCAGCAGGTGCGCCGAACCCTTAGCATCCGTTGCAATTTCATTAACCCGAACAATCTCATAATCAGGCTTATTCCAGCCAGCACGAAAACCTAATCGACCCATACGGCCAAAACCATTGATACCTACACGAATGGTCATGCATGTTCCTCTTTTGTAAAAACGTTGATGAGTGCTTATTGAAGCTAACCCTGCATTTTACCGTAGAACTGTTACTTTTTTATTACAAGGTTTGAAAAGTATAAGATGTGTTTGTTAAATCCATGACATAAATAAAAAAAAATTCACAACAACTATACTGATTAATAACACCTGCTGAAGGATTAGTCGACGGATACCATGATAATAACGAATGAAAAGCCTTAATAAGACACAACCTTTAAAAAGCCTGTTTCGCAATATTTTGCTGTTTGTATTCGCCGTCTATTTAATAGCGCTGTTTTATCTCTGGCATTTAAACCTTGAAGCCACAAGAATTATTCTAAACCATACTAGCTCAGTGCTGACTCAAGGGATACGCACCACCTTAAAAGGCCATGACCTTATCCTGAGAGGTTTGGGAGAAGAACTACTAGAGAATGGGGCTCTTGATAATCCAGAACAAGGCAGGGACCTCATTGAGCGAATGAGAAACATTGACCCCGGCATGGTTGGTTTTGGGCTTGCCCGTACTGACGGCCAACTTGTTCTTGTGAGTGGAATCGGTTCGAACCAAAAACTACCAAACCTTACAGAGCAAGAGCACACTAAAAAGAGCTTTTTAGAGGTACTCAACAGCCAGCATCTCCAAACCGGCAGGCCTTACTTCTTTAAAGCCCTAAATCACTGGGTTTTACCCATTCGAACCCCTGTCTTTGACAAAAAAGGTGAGCTTCGTGCCGTAATGACAGCAGGTTATAAAATTCACAATGCCACCACCTCCTGGTCAAACACCGAATTGCCACAGGACACTCGGGCTTTGCTAATGCGAAATGATGGTTACCTGATCTTCACTCAGCCATTACTACCTGGTGAAACCAAAACACAGTCCCTGCTTAAAACCTATGGCGAGCCAGTATCTTCCGTCATAATGCAAAGAGTTACTGCCTTAAACAAAAAAAATGCTTTTATCACAATTCATACACCGCGTTTAACTAACGCTAGCCACTACCTCTCTTACAGATATATACCTGAATACAATTTGCATACAGGCGTACAGATATCTACAAATGCTGTCCTCTCAAGCTGGCTACAACGAATCATCATTCCTTCCCTGCTTTTTATAATCTTCATTATTGGAGGAAGCCTCGCGTTCCGGCGCACGCTTCAAAAACAAACAAGTGCTGATGATGAAATAAAACAACTCTCCGCCTGGCAGAATGCTGTTCTCGATGGCGCGGATTACAGTATTATTTCAACAGATACAGAAGGTACCATCGTCAGTTTCAATCCGGCTGCTCAACGATTGCTCGGATACACCGCCGATGAAGTCGTTGGTAAACATACCCCTGGCCTTTTCCACGACGAAAATGAAGTGATACAACGAGCTGAAAAACTCAGCGCTGAAATGGGTAAACTTATCAGTCCTGGGTTTGAAGTATTTATTGCTAAAGCATTGCTGGGACAAGCTGATGAGCAAGAATTTACTTATATCCATAAAGACGGCTCAAAAATTCCTGTCATCCTTTCCGTTACTGCTATGTATGCTGATAACCATGAAATTATTGGCTTTCTGGGCATTGCCGCCAATTTGTCAGAGAAACTAACGATGCTGACAAACCTGGAGGACAGCGAATCTCGTTATCGAGCTCTGTTCGATAGCGCGGGAGATGCGATATTTTTGATGATGGATGACAGATTTGTCGACTGTAACCCTGCCACACTCAATATGTTTGGCTGTAAGCGCGAAGACATTATCAATACCACTCCTCAACGTTATTCTCCGGAATTTCAACCTGATGGGCGATCGTCAACTGAAAAAGCCCTTGAGAAGATCCATGCCGCTTTTGCAGGACAGGCTCAGTCATTTGAGTGGCGCCATCTAAAATTCGACGGCACTCCATTTGATGCGGAAGTTACCTTAAATGCTGTCGTCATTTACGACCAGCCTCAGTTGTTGGCAACAGTTCGTGATATTACCGTACGCAAACAGTTTGAAGACGAGCTGACTTTTCAGGCGCGCCACGATAGCCTGACGGGGCTGCCAAACCGAACAACGCTGCATGAAGCCTTTGATGACTTCAAAGACAAGGCCACTGCCTGTGGCAAATCTATCGCCTTATTATTATTTGATCTGGATCGCTTTAAAGAAGTAAATGATACTCTGGGCCATCATGCTGGTGATGAAGTTCTGCTGCAAATAGGTCCGCGTTTAAATACACTCTGTGAAGATAAAGACGCCGTCATTTCTCGGCTTGGTGGTGATGAGTTCGCTATCATCGTCATCGTTGATACAAGCCGGAATGAAATCACTGCCATTGCGGAACAGCTTGTCAATGCACTGCGAGAATCTTTCACTTTAGAATCTATTAACGTTCGTGTTGGCGCCAGTGTAGGTATCGCCTGTTACCCTGAACATGGTACTAATAGCCATGAGTTATTGCGCGCAGCCGACGTTGCGATGTATCAGGCTAAAAAGTCATCTTCCGGTGTTAAATTTTACGATCACGAGTCAGATATATACAGCACCAAACGACTTGCTCTGGCCAGTGAACTAACACAAGCCATTCAGAACAAACAACTGGTGCTGCATTATCAACCTAAAATTGATATATCAACGGGTAAAACGGAAAGCTTTGAAGCGTTAGTACGCTGGCAACACCCTGAACATGGCCTGCTTTATCCCGATGCCTTCATAGACCTGGTAGAAATGAGTGATGTCATCCAGTCTTTTACCCAAGCGATTATCGAACTGGCCGTGACCGAAAAGAAAAAATTGAACAACCTTGGTTTTGATCAGTCAGTTGCTATCAATTTATCAGCCAGGAATTTAGTGGATGACGCCTGTTTTAACGTACTAAAGGGCGCACTACTAGCCAATGATTTAGCCTCAAAAGAAATTGAACTGGAACTGACAGAATCAGCCCTTATGCATGACCCTGAAACCGCAATCACATCTCTGCAACAGTTCAAGGACATTGGCATTCAAATCGCAATTGACGACTTCGGGACTGGCTACTCATCTCTATCATACCTGCGAAAGTTACCTGTATCAGCTTTGAAGATTGATCGATCTTTTGTAATAGAAATGGCTAATAACAGTCAGGACAAAGCCATTGTTCAGTCGACCATTGCTCTGGCTCATATTCTTGATCTCAAGGTAATTGCCGAGGGGGTTGAAGACGATCAAAGTCTGTCACTACTGAAGAGTATGCAGTGTGATCTGGCACAGGGCTATGGTATTTGCCGGCCACAACCCTTAGAACTTTTAATCGAATGGCTTTCGAAAAACGATTCTGCTGCCTGATGCGGCAGATACTGGTTACTTTATTTGATTAATTCTCTGCCAACAGCAACCGCTTTCTTAACCTGTTCTGGCGCAGTACCACCAATGTGATTTCTTGCTGCAACTGAGCCTTCTAAGGTCAGTACATCAAACACATCATCGGTGATCCTATCCGAAAACTGTTGTAACTCAGCCAGTGTCATTTCGCTCAGATCTTTACCCGTTTCAACACCCAGAGCCACGGCTTTACCCACTACTTCATGCGCATCTCGGAAAGGCAGGCCTTTAACCACTAAATAATCAGCCAGATCAGTAGCCGTTGAAAAACCCTGTTTAGCGGCCTTATACATATTTTCTTTTTTGCTGCCTATGGCTGGCATCATGTCTGCAAATGCGCGTAAAGAACCACGAACAGTATCGATTGTGTCAAACAAGGGCTCTTTGTCTTCCTGATTGTCCTTGTTATAGGCCAATGGTTGCGACTTCATTAAAGTTAGCAGACAGATCAGGTGACCATTTACACGGCCCACTTTGCCTCGCACCAGTTCAGGCACATCCGGATTTTTCTTTTGCGGCATGATCGATGAACCGGTGCAAAAACGGTCAGGCAAGTCGATAAAATCAAACTGTGCAGACGACCAGATCACCAGCTCTTCTGAAAAACGTGATAGATGCGTCATCATCAAAGCAGAAGCCGCGCAAAACTCAATTGCGAAATCACGGTCACTGACTGAATCCAGTGAATTACGAGTAGGGTGATCAAAGCCTAATTGTTCGGCAGTGTAGTCACGATCAATCGGGTAACTGGTGCCCGCTAAAGCAGCGGCGCCCAGTGGAAGCTGGTTCATGCGCTGGGCACAATCGATCATGCGCGATGCATCACGGTGCAGCATTTCAAACCAGGCCATCATGTGATGACCAAAGGTAATGGGTTGAGCGACCTGCAGGTGGGTGAAGCCCGGCATAATGGTATCAAACTCGCGCTCAGCCAGATCCAGTAGACCTGTTTGTAAGCGGCGAATTTCACCAATGATAAAAGCAATCTGTTCACGCAGATAAAGGCGAATGTCAGTCGCTACCTGGTCATTACGTGAACGACCCGTGTGCAAGCGTTTACCAGCATCACCTATTTTCGCGGTTAGCCCGGCTTCGATGTTCATGTGTACATCTTCCAGACCAACAGACCATTCAAACTCACCACTCTTAATTTCCTGCTCGACTTCATCAAGCCCACGCAAAATATCATCACAATCTTGCTGGTTCAGAACACCGACTTTGGTCAGCATACGGGCATGGGCACGCGAACCTTCAATGTCCTGCATCGCCATGCGCTGATCAAATTCGACTGATGCCGTGAATTTTTCTACAAAAGCATCTGTGGGTTCGGTAAAACGTCCGCCCCAGAGTTTGTCTTTGTCCTGATTAGAATCTTGTGACATGATGACCTTCAATTAAAAAAATAGTCGCTGTAAAATAATTTGCGCGAATTATAGCAGATGTGCTCTGGCAGTAGTCATTGGCTAAAAAATCAAATAAAAATAATAACCTTTTGTGCTACATAAAAGGTGGGCTGATCTTTTTTATCTTACTGATCTTTATTGGCGCTTGGTAAACTTCGCTCAGGAAATACTAAAACAATAATGGAAATCAATAATAAGCAACAACCGCAGGAAGATAACGGTTACTTACCGAATTTTTGTGATGTTAATTTCATCCTGCGGCTCTTAGTTGTTACTGAACTCATGGCTATCGTTCTCAGTTTACATAATTCACCATTAAACGCTGAATTATTGGATAAATTATCCATAACCTCGCTATTTATGCTCTGGGTGGCATTATCAAGTGCGGCTGTACTCTGCATGCTGGGAAATTTACTCAATAAATTATCAAATTTTGCGGTTTCTATCATCAGCTACCTGATAGTGCTATTGATTACACTAGGCGTCAGCTTTATCACCACCTATCTGGCAACTGAGTTTAATCTTACACAATTTTACCAAACGGACTGGAATAACCAGTTTATCCTTCGTAATCTGGCAATCAGTGCTATTGTCTGTGCCGTTCTGCTACGTTACTTTTTTGTTCAGCATCACTGGAAGTTGAACCAGCTATCAGAAGCTAAAACACGCTTAAAAGCACTTGAAGCTCGAATCAGACCCCATTTTCTGTTTAATAGTATGAATACCATCGCCAGTCTGGTGCATGACCAGCCAGATACGGCTGAAACCACTATTATTAATCTGGCGGAATTATTTCGAGTCAGCCTGAAAGAAAATTCAGAACATAAATTGTCCGATGAAATTAAGTTGGTAAGAGCTTATTTAGCCATCGAACAACTGCGTCTGGGCAACCGTTTAAGGCCTGAATGGGCTATTGAGCGATTTGATAAAGACATACAAATGCCAGCACTTTGCATCCAGCCTCTGGTTGAAAATGCCATTTATCATGGTGTCGAACCGTTACCAGAAGGTGGCGTTATTAAAATTCGCATCTATAAACATAATAGACGTTTAATAATTTCGGTTTCTAACCCGAGCCAAAAACAAGGCAAGAGCCATCATAAAGGAAACCAGATGGCTCAGAGCAATATTCGTCAGCGACTTGCACTGGCGTTCGGTAGCTCAGCTACTTTCGTAATAGATATAGGGCCACCGTTATACACGGTGACCATGAATATACCCTTTGAACATTAAGGGAGGAGATAGAGGGAATGTACGTATTAATTGTTGACGATGAGCCACTGGCACGAAAGCGCCTTCGCCAACTTATGGATAGTCTGGACGGTTATAACGTAGTGGCTGAAGCCGAGAATGGCGAACAGGCATTGCATCAAGTTCAGGCTCTAAAACCAGACATTATATTGCTGGATATTCGAATGCCCGGTATGGACGGCATCGAGACCGCTCGCCATTTAAGCAAGCTGGCCAAGCCTCCTGCAGTTATCTTTACAACTGCCTTTAGTGATCATGCACTTGAAGCTTTTGGCACGCATGCGGTTGATTATGTGCTTAAGCCGATCAAGCTCGAGCGTTTAAAAGAAGCGTTAGATGCCGCCAGAAGGCCAACCCGTGCACAACTAAAAGAATTAAACGAAGAAGACGATAAAGTTCGGCGCCAAATGTGTGTGAAAATTCGCGGCCGTCTTGAACTGATTCCGGTTGAAGATATTCGTTTTTTTCAGGCAGACCATAAATACGTCACCATGAAAACCGAGACCAACGAATACCTGATTGAAGAATCTCTGAAATCACTGGAAACTGAATTTGGCGACAGCTTCACTCGCATTCATCGAAATGCACTGGTTGCCGATCAGTTTATCGTTGGCATGAGTAAAGCAGGAAATGGTCAGAACTGTATTTTATTGAATGGAATTGACGACAAACTAGAAATCAGTCGTCGTCATCTGGCATTGGTGAGAAAGAAGCTTAAGATGCTGGCGAGCCAACATTAGTTGGCTTCGCTGCGGTAGAAACCTTTTTTAAGGCCTCTTCAATAGCCTGGTTCAAATAAGCGCCATAAAAATCTATGGTGGTCACTCCGACCATCTCTAGCCCCATCTCTTTACCATTTCCATGCACCAGAACCAGTGTTGGTGTTACATAGACATTATATCGACTGGCCAGATCTTCGTATGAAATACGTTCACCATTAAAATCCGTGATCTCATCATCATCATCTATCATGACTTTGCGGACCAGAACTTTATCATCGTACATGCCACTGCCGATCATTGGACGCAATACTTCTTCTTCAACTTCAATGCAAAATGGGCAGCCCTGCATAGAAAACTCAAGTAACACGGGAATTCCCTTTTCCTGAGCCAGAAGACCATCTTT
>Ga0316206_1001606_pt1 | contig 18947 bp, 26 predicted proteins | sample 6monthpyrite_MG_FD_204942 | JGI IMG/M metagenome (GOLD analysis project Ga0316206, IMG submission 204942) | Microbial mat bacterial communities from mineral coupon in-situ incubated in ocean water Damariscotta River, Maine, United States -... | ecosystem: Environmental > Aquatic > Marine >... | reverse complement strand
GGTTTGGAGAAATTAATTTTGATAGTTCATCTCTGACCTCATGAATTTTATAGGAATCGTTTTTTTTACTTTTTTTGAAATTAATTTTCAGTTGGCCTAGGTAATGATTTCGCGACAAAACTTGAACAATTTTAGTATTTCCCTCTTCCATTGGAAAAGTTGTAAAACTCTGGGTATGTGAGCCCAAGATCCAATCAATTTGCGGGTGTTTTTTGGCGAATAACTTATCTTCATCGATGCCACTATGGGATAAAACGATAAGACGATGAAAAGGGTTTTTGGCGTCGTAACCATCCTTACTAATGAGTTTTATGGTGTCGTCGATGGCGCTGTCTGGGGGACTAAAAAGCCCTGCGTGTTCGCCCATGGTGTCAGGCAGGACAATGCCTAATAAATAAACGCTATGGGGCGGGTATTCAAGTTTCGCATATTTTATATGCTGGAAGGTTTTAGGGTCCTTTAAATTCGTTATAAGAAATTTAAAATGTACTGATTTAGCAATTTCCTGCAGGAAGGGGACTCCTGCGGCAAAATCTTTTTCACCGGGGACAAAATAATCCAGCCCTAGTTGGTCCAATGCGCGAGCAAGATTTTTCGCCGAAAAGGTCAAGGATTTAGCTAACCATTTGGGTAAAATATTTGAGGGGAAAAGCGTGTCCCCGGTATCTACATAAAGGAAGTCGCCAGTTTTTTTAAGTTCGTTAAACTTTCCCGCAACTTGGGGCAGACCACCTAATGGAAAATGCCGACAACCGCAGGGATGAGTCTCACCATGAATATTGTTTGAGAAAACGATATTCAAATGAGGTTTTTTTAAATTCATGACATCGTAATTGTCGCCGTCTGCCCAATTTATAAAATAGCTACAAGATGAAATAATGAAGAGTAAGGCAGTGAATAGGGATATTTTTTTTTTCATAATATAATCATTTTAGTTGAGCTAATATTTTTTTAGCTTCCTTTGATTGTTTGGCCTTAGGGTAAGATTTTATGAGCACTGAAAAGGTTTGCTTCGCCTGTTCTGTTTCTTTCGTATTTTGAAAAATTTTACCGAGAAAGAGTAACCCGTTGGGGTTATAGGGGGCTTTGGGATGCTCGGTATAAAGTCTAGAAAAATAGACTTTTGATTCATCATATTTTTTTGCCATATACTGTATCATGCCAAGGTTATGCAGGACTCTGGCGCGGGAATTACCTTTTATCCGCTTGCTCGCTAATAAGTTTTGCAGTTGTTTTTTCGCTTTAGTATATCTTCTATGTCTGTAATTCCACATTGCCTCATTGTAGGGGGTGCGTTTTTTTCTTTTTTTTGCCTTAGTCTTTTTAGGGGCAGTGACTTTTGCTAATGAAGTCAGCAATTTATCGAGATAGATTTTATTTTTTTTAAGTTGGGCCTGCAGAGCTAGCCCTGACTTTTCTTGTTTTTGCATAAACTCATTAAGCACCCTTTGGTTCTCTTGCAGAGTTCTTATCTCTTCTGTCATTTTCTTAAAAGATGTCTTAAATTTTTCTTGGGTGAGGTGAGAGTTCTCCTCCACCTCACCTTTAAGTTCGGAAATCTTCTCTTCTAGATTAATGAGTCTCGCGCTTGAATTGGCATTGATCTTTTGTCCTTCCACCATTTGCATGGAAAGATTCGTGACCATTTTCTCTCGCTTTATTTGCTCAGCAGTTTTGCATCCTGCGAGAAGTAAGAGCATAAGAAAGATTCTTATAAACATGATTTTCTCCGTAACAATAACCCTAACGTATATTTTCCAACGTTTCACGCTTTACGGCAATAAGTTCTGCCTGTTCGGAGAATTTTTTTGAAAGAATGGCGTATTGTTTCGCCTTATTAAAATATTTTCTTTTATAGGATGATTTGGCCTTGAGGTAATAATATTCAGCTTTGCGAAATAATCCCGGGGCCAGGGTCTGCGCTTTGGCAGATTTTGCCGCTAAAAATGCAGCGGCAGCAAAACTCATTTCCAGTTTAGGGCGAGTGGTGGTTAGGCCACAGGCCCCAAGACTGATAAAAATGGCCATTAAAAATAAACTTCTAAGCATTATTTTGCAGTAATAACAAAGTTTCCTCGTCGGTTTTTAGACCAAGCATTCTCGCCGTGCCCAAAAGCCACGGGTCGCTCTTTACCGTAGGAAATGGTGGTGATTCTACCGGATGAAACTCCCGATGCGACTAAAAAGTCTCTCACTGCTTGCGCTCTTTTCTCACCGAGAGCGATATTGTATTGAATGCCGCCTCTTTCGTCGCAATGGCCTTCAACTTGTACTTCCACAGCATCATTGGACTGTAAAAATCCTGCATTGGCGGATAGCGCCTGTCTTGTTTGATCGCTTAAAACCGCCGAATTAAAAGCAAAATAGACCGTTGATAAATGGCCCGCTTTACCCGAGTCCGAGTCGCCAAATTTCTCTATCGCCCCGCTACCAGTGCCACCCATATTTTGGTCATCGGAAGACTCTTTGGCTTCATTACTTGCGTCGGGAGTCCCATCTGTATTTTTCGTGCTGGAAGAACCACAACTTGTCAGCGAGAGAGATAGTAGAACAACCGTTAATATTCCCAAACTATTTTTCAAAATTTTCATAAGACAGGCTCCTTTTATGTCATTAGCTTTTAAAATATTGATATACTGTAAAGGCAATTTACAGATTTTTTCTGAGATTTGAAAGTAAAAACCCTTTTAAAGGTATATGATTATCATGTTTTCCAAAAAAACCAAATTTTATTTATTCTTTATTATGTTTCTATTGCCTCTTAATCTCTCATTCGCAGATGAGGTGTCTTACAAAAATAGAAAAAATTGGGCAACAGTGCAAGCGCAGATTCGTACTAAGCTTGGCGCTTACCCCATCGAAATTCACTTTGAAAAACACAACACTGGCTTTGCAGAAAAGCTGCTTAACGTTCTCAAAGTCGACTCACCAAAGCTAGTGGAGTATTTCAATTATATTCCCCAGGCGACCATTCACTTTATTGTAGAGGACAATTCATTGGCCAACGGTTCGGCGACCGGGTTCCCGAGTAATATAGTCAAGCTTTATAATGCCCCACCCGTTAACGATCAATATCTTTTGAGCAATGAAAATTGGATTCAAGGTCTCGTGCTCCATGAACTTACTCATATTATCCATTTAGATCAAACGAGAGGAATTCTCCAGGGGCTGAGATCGGTTTTTGGTAGCATCGGAAAACTAGGGGGCATTGTCCCGCGTTGGTTTGCCGAAGGGGCAGCTACTTGGGCGGAAACCGAGTTTACCAAGGGAGGCAGGCTGCGCAATAGGCTTTTGTCCATGGAGCTTAAACATTACATTTCAAGAGATGATTTTTGCTCTTCTATCGATTGTCTCGATGCTCCAGGTGTCTATCCCCACGGTCGAAACTCTTATTGGATGGGGGCATATTTCCTGCAGAGTTTGGAACGGCAAAAAGCTCAATCAATTAGCTGTTTAATTCGAGCAAATTCCGATTCCATACCTTTTTTTCTCAACTCCGCTTTCCAAGAATGTGTCGGCACCACCGCCAGTAAAGCGTTCGTGAAATTTAGAGATGCTTGGCGCCGAGAAATATTAAAAGACAGTGCCAATTTAAAAAGAAAAAAAATATTTAAAGATTTTAAAAAGGTTCCCCTCGCTAAATTTTCTCCCATCGATTGGCAAAAAGGCCATTTTGTCCGTGCCGGGAAGTTTTATTTTCAAACCTTGCATGACAGAATTCCAAAGGTCGCCACTTACAGCCTAGACGCGGGTAAATTAACAGAGCGTCGTTTTGCCGAAGTCATAGGGCGTTTTGCTGCAGACATTACAAAGGGCCCACTGATAGCTCTTTCGACTTTAGAGAGAGCGGGCATTGATGTCGACAAGTCGTCTACCATCTATCAAACCAAATGGATTGTTTGGGATACCAAAAATAATAAAGTAGAAAATATTCAATCTCATAATGATATTGAACATTTATTTTTTTTACAAAATAAGAGAAAATTATTTGCCGATTTTAAGGAAAATAAATGGTCCTTTTACTTAGATAAATTTCAAGCCGACGAAAAACCCTGGCTGGCCTTTCCCGCCATGGCCAACTTAACATTATTAAAAACTTATAGCTATCGCGGTAAAACGTATTTATTATTGCGCCAGCAAAGCAATGTTTTAAGCAATAACAGGGATGAATTGCTGATCTACGAGCCTCTCAAAAATACCCTCACTAAAATATTTTCATCTTCTGAGCCACTAAAATTTATCGGGCAATGCCAAAATAATTTCATTTTTGAGGGTAAAAAGAAGTTGGCCTTTTCTTTGACAAATAACCGCGCCAGGGAAATAAAACTGGCGACAAAATTTTGGCAAAACGTCGCCAGTTATAGCAGTGATGGTAAGAACCATTTAATCCTTTCCGACCAAGATCCCGGGCATTTCTATTGGCAAAAATCATCCTGTGAGAAATTCATAGGCAAGAAAAAATCTCAAGTAATGAAATCTCAAGAAGTCTTATTGGGGTCCAGTAAAAGTAAATCAGCTCTTGCGGATTATGATCAAGAAGCCTATCCCTCCCTCAGACATTTTATACCACAATATTGGATGGTCAGTTACGGCGGTACTAAAAAAGCCGCCGCCGTGAATGCTTGGACTGCATTAGCAGATCCCAAAGGACGGCATACCCTTAGTCTAAAGGGTAAGTACTATCCCGATCTATCAGATTATGGTCAAGATCTCTCTTACCAATACATTTGGGCGCCCCTCATCTTTAAAGGAATTTATAATAAAAGTTTTTCTTACTCAACAAGCACCAAGCGAACCTATACCGACGAACAATTTGGTGGCCTAGTTTTTTGGCCGATCAATCTGGGGAAGTGGATCTACACCCCCGCGATAAGTCTGGTCAATGAAAATGTCGACGATATCGTTTCCCAACGAAAATTTGAAAAAACTCGGTTAATGCAAAATATTTCAACACAAAAAACATTCTTCGATGATTTTATTCAGCTGTACTTCTTAAGAATTGACCTCTTAAAACAAAAGACAAAAGGTTATAAATCTTTTATAGGCATTGAATTGCTGAAAAAAATTGATTTTAAGATAACCCGAAAGTTTGAGCTACATATGCGTGCCAGCTACGGCAAATTAAAAAAGTCGGGCTTTTCATCCGGTGTTTTATACGGCGGTTCCTCTAGTGATTTAGGAGCAGAAAATTTCCATGAATTTTATGGTGTCTATGAAAATGATATTTTTGGAAACGAACTTTTTTCAGCGCGTATCCAATTGGATTATTTATTTCGTGAGATATATCGTGGTAGCGGTTTAATGCCCTTATTTTTCAGAGAGTTTCGGTGGGTTTTGGGAGCGGATTATATTCGAGCGGACAGAATTATTTTAAAAGATAGAATTTTAAAAAATGAGAAATTGATGTCTGCACATTTTGGTGCGCGTTTTAAGGTCGTCTTGGCGTACCTCTTCCCATTGGACGTGGATATCCTCTATGTTAAGCTTTTGGGCAGTCAGTCCAGCGGACAAAGTAATGACTCGTCAGTATTATTTCTTTTTAAGTCGAGCTTGTTTTAAATAAAAATTTCTTATAGTATAATTGCTATGGTGCAAAATATAGAAAGGCTTAAATTTTATCTTTATAAACCTCTTAGGCTGTTCATTCTCTTCATCGCCTTTGGTCTCCCCGTTTTATTTTTTTTCATGGCCAGGGAGAGTTCCTTGATGACTTTATTCACCACCCTGTTACGGCTCTGGCTATTTGTTTTGTTGGGGTTACTCACAACATTCTTTCCGCTGTATATTTTAACAGAGGACAAAATTTATTTTTTCACCAGAAAAAAAATTCTAAAAAAGTTTCATTTAGGGGGCATTCCTTTCGCAAGGATTTCTCGTATCGTGAAAATGAAATTTATGAATTTCCTCTCTCTAGACCCGCACGGCGCTGTCCCCATTTTATGTATTTCAAAATTTGATCGAGATACTATGATAGAATTTTTATTGGAAAAAGAACCGCATATTAAGCAACAAAATTTCTAATAAAAGACGCGATTAAAGCTTATTAATTGAATGTAAGGGATTTTTCTTTTTGGCATATCCTTTTGGTGGAACAAATGTTTTCGCGCTAAAATTCGAGTTCTTCACCTCGGTGACGATAGAAGTTTTTGTCACCTTACCATTCCTAAAATTGACAATTTTTATTGGAATTCCATGTTTCAGCCAATTTTCTGCCTGGTTGAACATGGCATGTTTTTGTGGGGTTTTTCTCATGGCAGGGGCGTTGCCAAACAACGTAGAAAGAGTGCGACTCAACTCCATGGCCAATGCTGTGGGGTCTTTTTTTAGGCCAAGTTTTTTCCAACCCGTGAAATACAAATCAGACTTTTTAACACCGTCGAGATAAGAGGCATATTGCGTCGTTGACCATTTCCCGACCTTCACCCCAGACTTAATTTTCTTAAGTGTAAACTTTTTCTCTTTAGCTGGCGATTTGCTAGGATCGCTGACCTTGCCACTCATCATCTCGAGCATCATTTTTCGGTGTTGCGGCGACATCTTGGCAATTTGTTTTTTCATCTTGTCGGCAAAAACCTGAACCTTTTTAGCGGTTTTTTGTATCTCCTGTTTATTCATTTGCCAATACTCTCGTTTTTTATCCGAAATAATTGTGATTAGCTGAGTCCCTTTGTCATAGATGAATCCATTTCGATTTTTTACATCTATCTTCATTCTCGCTTGATCGATATAAATTTGCGTTGTACCATTATCGTTCACACCTTTGGTGTTGATCTTGAAATATGCCCCAGCAAAAGCATCGGGTATAAAGGAGAAAAATAAAATGATAAAGAATGTTTTTTTTCTTTGACTCATAGAAGCTGACCTTGATGGTATCTTTAAGTTAAGGTAAAAATTCACGTAAATGCACCTAAGCGTGCTCTGATTTGAAATGTAAGTCAAATATATAATTTAGTAAAGGTTATTTTGTTTGCTCCGAAAAGGCTGGTAAAGTATTTATTAATTTAATGGCCCAATATAGATACTGGTGAAATAATTTAAAAAAAGAATTAGAACGGGGAACTTTGCAATGGTAGAAAAAGAGAATAAATCATTTTTTGATCGAGAGAAATTGTTAAAGAATTTTTCAGGAGATGAAGATATTTTATTAGATATTATGGAAGCTTTCGTCGAACAGATACCTAAAGACCTAGAAACTCTAAAGGAATCAATTGCGCTACAAGATTTTCAAACTTTAGAATTAAAGGCACATAGTTTAAAAGGTCTCTGCGCTAATTTCTGTGCAGAAAATGCCAGCCGTATGGCCTTCTCCATAGAATCCCTCTCCAAGGAAAAAGAAATCGATGAATTAGAAAAAATTTACGCAAGTTTCGATAAGGAACTCAACCTCTTAAAAGATATGCTCCTCGAATTAATAGCTGAAAGTAAGGTCGCCTAAGCAAAAAAAACCGTTCACCCCACCAGCATATGCCCTCAACGCGGATAAGAATCCCCAGCAACAGCATAATAACCCCCAAAAGGCCCACTAACCCCCAAAAAAGACCAAAAACCTCACTCTTGCACCCCCCGGCCCCGTCCCACAAAAAATACATCCCAAAACCCAAAAAATATGTTAAAACAATATTTAACTAAATATGGGGGTGCCCTGGTTTCGACGAGGCATCTGAATTTTAGTGGGCGTGTCCAGGTTGGTCTCCACAAGGTCCTGGTAAAAAGGAGCCCAAAACACAATTGCTAGTTCTTACGAACCAGCTGCTCTAGCCGCTTAATAGCGATCCTAGGCATGAGGGGGTAACATCCAAGAAACAGAAGTTACCAACCCAGTTAAAGTTGCTGACTAACTAACTTTCGAGGAACCACCGGGATAATCTCGTTAAAAAACCACCGGGGTTTGTCGCTTTCACCTAAAGCGAACAGCCTTGTCTACTGGCGATAACCGTAGACTACACACGTAGTCCGCTCTTTGGACGATGTTTCGGACGCGAGTTCGATTCTCGCCACCTCCACCAATGATAGTGGCGAACAGCTGGACGAACTCTGTTATTGTTAACCTGTTGGAAATACAGGAAAAAAATAAGTTCGTTTAGTAACTCACTACTAGCATCACTAGGTAAAGGTCGAACTTATTTTAATTTTTTTTGTAACCAAGTGACTGAATAAAAGCTCCCTTATCTTTTTTAATCAATTTCTTCATTTCTGATGGAATGCCTGTTAGTGGATCGTACTTAGCACTCCATGCAATCATTTCTGCAAGCATTGGAATAAGATCTTTGGCCTTTACGGTTGGAGAGTAAATGTACTGTTTTTTATTATTTACATCTTTTATCTTGTTTATTAATCCATGGCCTTCGAGCTGATTTAGTCTATCTGCCAAAATATTCGTAGATATGCCCTCTCCTGCATTGAGAAATTCCTGATAGTGGCACTTATTTTTGAAAAGAAGGTCCCTCAAGATGAGTAGACTCCATTTATCGCCAAACAAATCAAGAGCAAATGAAATAGGGCAATGAGAGCGGTTTCTTATCGACATAATTCATCATAGCTAAATGACTTGCAAAAAGCAAGTTAATGTCTTATATTACTTGTAAAAAGCAAGCTAAGGATTAATATGAACAAGTTAAATAAAATTTTGCCTCATGGAGAAATCAAAAAGGTATTTGAAAATATTTGGTTTATTGAAGGACAAGTCAAAATGCCGATGCTCATGCCCATGAAAATTTCAAAGGCTATGACAATTATTAAAAACCCAGATACTGATGAGCTAACCTTAGTTAATACTATGCCCCTTAATGATGATGGGCTTAGGAAATTGAACTCGCTTGGTAAAATCAAAAACACATTAAGGATTGGTGGATTTCACGGAAGAGATGACGCTTTTTATAAGGAAAAATTTGGTGCAACTGTTTATGCTTTAAAAGGACATGGGTACTCAAAGAAATTTGATAAAATACCAATTGATCCAAAAAATGGATATATGCAGGCTGATATTTTATTAGATGAAGATTCAGAATTACCAATACCAAATGCAACTTTAAAGCTTTTTAAAACCAGTAGTCCTGTAGAGGCCATTCTTCACCTTGATCTAGAGGGTGGTGTATTAGTGACTGGGGATTCGCTTCAAAATACGGGATCGCCAGATAGTTTTTTTAATTTGCCTGCAAAAATAATGATGAAAAAATTTGGTTTTTTTAAACCCTATAATGTTGGGCCAGGTTGGGTGCAGTTTGCAAGTCCATCAATTAGAGAGATTCGTTCTATTTTAGATTTGGACTTTGACCATGTACTTCCGGGTCATGGTGAAGCAGTAATTGGTAGCGCTAAAGAAAAATATAGACCAGTTTTAGAAAGTGAAATTAAGGGTTGTCATGAATAAAAAATTTTATTTGTCTGCGTTAGCGTATTTCGTGGCAACTATGATCCCAGCAGTTCTTTGGCACCTTGTGTTGTTTAAAGAAAAATATCACGCATTGGGAGCATTCACTCGGGATGAACCGATAATGCCTATGGGGATGACAGCAGTTATTTTACAAGCTTTTGTGTTCTCTTACTTTTATCCAATGTATTTAAAATATAAGGGCCAATCCGCTTCTTTCGGTAACGGCATAAAGTATTCCTTGTTGATGGGAGTAAATGTATGGACTGTAATGGTTTTTGCAACAGGTGCAAAAATATTAATTGAGCCAATATGGGATTTTATATTCTTAGGTACTGCATTTCAATTGATTCAATTTGTGTTAGTAGGGATATCACTAGGATTTGTTCATAAAAGGTTCAGTGATGGCTTACGATGAAAAATTAAATTCACGAATAAGAGAAATTTTAAAGGGTAAAAGAGGTATAACTGAGAAGAATATGTTTGGCGGAATTTGTTTTATGAATAATGGAAACATGATGTGTGGAGCCGACTTAAAAAACGGCCTAATGGTCAGGGTTGGCCCGGAACAGTTCGATAAAATAATGAAATTAAAATATTCAAAAAAAATGGATGTAACTGGAGTTCCTATGAAAGGCTTTGTTTTTGTAAAAGAGGAAGGCTACAGGACAAAGGCCATGCTTGAAAAATGGATTAATCGAGGGATGTCTTTTACTAAGACACTACCAAAAAAATAGGAATAAATATCATGATAGAGTTATACGAATGCTCTCCAGTTCGATCTCAACGAGCAAGATGGGCTCTAGAAGAATTAGAGATTGAATACACAAAAAATTTCATTGATCTTTTTGCGGGCCAGCAGCACTCAGCTGAATATAGGGCAATACATCCATTGGGACTCCTTCCTGCAATCAAGACCGATAGCTATACCATTTTCGAGTCGGTTGCTATAGTCATGCAATTAATTGATGAGCACCCAGAGAAGAAACTTGCACCAGTATTTGGAACTCCAGAACGGGCCAGCTATTACCAATGGTGCGTGTTTGCCTGTTCGGAACTAGACCCTTATTTAATGATGTATTTTGACAATTCAATGAAGCCACTTGAGGCCATGCGACCAGCGGGAAGACAGCATAATGTCGAACTCGCCAAACGTGGACGCGAGGATTTTGAAGTTCGCGCTGAAATGCTTTCCAAGATACTTAGTGATAGAGATTATTTAGTCGGGTCAGATTTTTCTGGAGCAGATATTTTGGTAGGTCATAGTTGTTTTATGGCCACACTTATGAAATTGCTCGATGATTATCCAGTTTTAAAAGCTTACCATGAAAGGTTAAAGAAAAGACCAGCCTATCAAAGAGCTTATACGAATAAGGGCTGATATATAATTAGCTCCTTGAGTATATTAAATTCTTGGCAGCAATTTGTGAGGCTACAGGGCACTTGGTAAAATTTCCCTTGCTTTTTGGTAAGTCGTGACTTACCATTGGCTATGACTTATGCAAAAGTATTCACAGCCTTAGCTGATCCTACTCGCAGACGAATTTTTGAAGTCTTGCATAATCATGCTAGCACCGTAGGTGAATTGGCAGAAAACCTACCTGTCAGCCGACCAGCAGTCTCACAACATTTAAAGGTGCTTGAATCAGCAAACTTAGTGAGGGTTGAACCTCAAGGAAACCGAAGACTATATTTAATCAAAACTGAAGGTCTAGAAGATCTTAGAGACTATTTGAATAGCTTTTGGTCCGATACCTTGTCTGCTTATAAAGCAGAAGTAGAAAAACGATTTAAGAAGAAAAAAAAATGAGGGGTATATAATGCTTGATCCACTAATTAGTACAATTGAAGTTCCTTGTGGACAAGAAGACGCTTTTAAAGTTTTTGTGGAAGATATGGGAAGTTGGTGGCCATTAGATAAAAGGTCTATGTCAATGTTTGATGGCAAACCTGCCAAGTCTGTTAGTCTGGATGCTAAAGTGGGTGGAAAAATTATTGAGATTGCTCACGATGGTAAAGAGCATCTTTGGGGCACTGTAAAAACCTATGATCCATTTGACTCAGTTAGTATGGATTTCCATATGGGCCTTCCTGCTAGTACGGCAAGCTTAGTAACTGTTGTTTTCACTAAGATTAAAGATGATTCGACAAAGGTCGTGCTTACACAAAGTAATTGGGAATCGTTTGGAGACCTTGCTGAAAAAATGAGAGGTGGCTATGGGTCAGGTTGGGTTCTTATATTTGAAGAAGCCTATAAGGCAGCCTGCTCAAAATGATAAATAAGTTTAACTATTTTTTTAAAATATTATAAATTAAAAACTCAATAAGGGAGGGATTATGTCAAAGTTTATGATTGCTTATTACGGTGGAGAAAGGCCAAGTACAAAAGAAGAAGGTATGGCCCATAAGGGAAAATGGAAAGAATGGATTGAAAGCCTAGAGGATAAAGTCATTAACTCAGGGACCCCCTTGATGAGTTCAAAACTAATTACTTTAGATAATGTCCAAGATGATAAAGACTCTAATTCTATGAATGGCTTCGCCATTATCTCAGCAGAGGATATGGACACAGCTATTGAGATTGCAAAGAATGACCCTTTTCTTCAAATGAAGGGCACAATTCGAATTTCTCAAATGATGGAAATGTAATAATATAAATTAAAATATGAAAGGAAGTGTAATGCGTGAAATAAAAAGAGAAATTCAAATATCTGCGCCAATAGATAAGGTTTGGCAAGTGCTCACAGATTTTGAGAATTGGAAAGATTGGAATACAACGGCAAAAGCAAAAGGCAATACTTCACTAGGAACAAAATTAAGCATAACTATGATTGGTGAGGACTGCAAAGAAAAGACCTATGGGCCAGAGGTCGTAGAGGTAGATGCACCTAAAGTATTTAGGTGGCAAGTTAAGATGATGGGTGGTCTTATGTTTACCAATGAACGCGTTTTCGAACTACATGAGAAAAATGGCGGAACTGAGTTTGTAAATATTGAAAAATTTAGTGGTTTAATGGCGTCAATATTTGGTGGAAAAATGGAAGCCTTTATCCCACCTAATCTTGAAAAAATGAATCTGGCGCTGAAAAATAAAGTAGAATCCTTAGGATGAAAAAGAAATTAAAAATTGCTAACATTGGTCTGTTAGTACTTATTATTAAAGATTCAATGAAAGTGTTTACAAAAAAAGGAGAAACCGTATGACAGGCTGGAAACCAATACCAATATCGTTAAAAATACTATCAGTTGTCTTATTACTTTGGACCTTAATGACAATCGGCGTATTAATAAAAATGCCTGATAGAGAAATTGCATTTTTTGGATTGTTATTAAAAGGAACATCCGCGTCGATTATTGTTTTATTACTTGATGTGATTTCTCCTTTATTATTTTTATATGCACTGTGGAATAAGCTTAAGTGGGGGGCCAAATTTGGGTTGCTATATAACGGGATTTTTATTCTAAATAGTATAGTTGCACTTTTTACATATTTTGATGTTTTCGGGAATGGTATTTATTTTCCTTTAGGTGCAAGTGCCGTATTTTTTCTAGTTATCCTTAGTAAGCGAAAATATTTTTCTTCAATTTAGAGGTGATTTTTAATTAAAAGTATGATGCCAAAATATAAAGAAAAAATTATCAAGATTTTAAATAAAACTCGACCGCGATTGAGTATCTCTAATGATCTGGAATTTAAAAATTGTTTTGGTGCGGTCGCTTGCTACTTAGATGGCCAATTGTTTATTGTATGTGAAAATTTTGGGGTGGCGCTCAAGCTTCCTTCAAAAACTTTATCTACACTTTTCGATTCAAAAAATGGGAAACAGCTTAAATATTTCAAGAATGGTCATGTGAAAAAAGACTATGCGATAATTTCAAAAAAAATATTAGACAATCATATTGAGCTTAAAAAATTGGTCGATAGAAGTATTAAATTTACAACTTCGTCTGAAATTTAAAATAAGTTTCTTTAAATAGCTAATATAATTAAAAATGAAAATGTCATAGAAAACTTTGAAATAGTTAGAAACCTATTTTGAATTATAAAAAATATTCTATGGCTTCAATTTATTCTTTACCGTTTATTTTGAGGTAATCCTTTCTCATAGTATTAATAATTTTTTTATCTCGCTTGATTTTTAGGAAGCACGCTTTTTGGGGCACCTGTTTTTGCATCGTGGTAAATGAAAAGCTCGTGGACTGTTGCCAAGTGAATGGTCCTACAGAAGAAGGCTTGAAAGCTGCTGACATGGGAAGTTAATTTTTGTGAGTCATTCTTTTTGTAAATGATTCTAGAGAGGGAAGTCCTTTTTGCACTTTTATAAGGGCTTCTCGCTTAACCTCCTTGTTAATAATATTAAGTGAGCCAGAGCCAATGATCACTGAAAAAATTATTGCAAGAAATATGTCAATTATTGCACGCATGATTAAACCTTCCTTTTTTGTATTCGTTTGATGATTTCTTTAACTGTGGACGGATGCCATAACCCACCACGTTTAGTTGGTATATTTTTGTTATTTAAGTATTTTGAAATTTGAGTGAAGTTTTGCCCTTCATCTAGTAAGGCCAGCATCTTGTCTATGATCTTTTGTTCACCTTTGTGAACTACACGAGTAGCCCCAATGAGCTTCTCTCCATAAGATAGGGTTGGTGCTTTTCTATTTGGTTTTTCAATTCGCAGTGAGCGAAGAGCATCACTAATTGAGGTGCGTGACCAGTTTGTTTTCTTGTGAATTTCATAGCTAGAAAGGTCTTTTTCTAAGTAGAGTTTCCGCAAAAGTCCGCTATTTTGAATTGGTTTATTGAAGAAATGTGTTATAAAAATAGCTACATACGGTTCAGCATCACAGAGTTCGTCTAGCGGTTCAGATCGCCCACCATTGATAGTGGCGAACAGCTGGACGAACTCTGTTATTGTTAAGTGTTTAGAAATACACAAAAAACAAGAGTTCGTTTAGCAATTCATTGGTATACCTATCATAAATCAGTCGAACTTTAGTAAGTCCTCACCTCACATTTCTTTAATTTGTCAATAAAATAGTATATACACAAGTATGTAGAGTTTTATGAATGGAATATTTAAATAGGATTAATGTGAAGAATAATATTTCTTGGTCAAGTCTTACAGTTGAAGCCATATTAGCAAAGTATAATGTAGATGCAACAACTGGACTTAGTGACGATTTACTACTGGCCCAAAAAGGGCGCTTTGGGCCTAATGAAATACCGAGAGAAAAGAGTAAAACGACTCTATCAATTTTTATACATCAATTTGCAAGCCCTCTTGTTTATCTATTACTTATTGCCTCTGTCGCGGCGTACTTCTTTGGTAAAGTAGATGATTCATTAGTTATATTAATTGTAGTTTTAATTAACTCGATCATTGGAACTATACAGGAAGGAAACGCTGAAAAGTCACTTGATTCGTTAAGGAAGTTATCGCTTCTTAAGGCCATAGTCCTTCGTAATGGCCTAGAAGAGTCGATTCCTGCAAAAGAACTCGTACCTGGCGATATTGTGAAGTTAAGTGCTGGGGATGGTGTGCCTGCTGACGGAAGACTTGTCGACATTGCTAGTTTAAGTACTTCTGAAGCACCTTTAACAGGGGAATCTCTACCAGTTCAAAAATCACTACAAATTGTAAATGAAGGAACGCCGCCAAGTGATCAAAGAAATATGGTTTTCTCAGGGACACATGTTCTTACAGGAAGAGGGACTATGGTTGTTACCAGCACTGGTCTGGAAACAGAAATTGGAAAAATTGCACACTTAACTGCTATTACAGAAGATCCTCCTACGCCCTTAGAGAAAAAAATCAAAGTCTTTAGTCATAAGATTATATTAATTGCACTTCTATTATTAATGATAGTAGTCGCAACTGGGCTTTATAATGGTCTGGAAGCTGGACAAATTATAATGATAGCCATTAGTCAGTTGGTGGGACTGGTTCCAGAAGGTCTACCCATTGCCGTGACTGTTGCATTAGCTGTTGGTGTTCAGAGGATGGCTAAAAAAGGTGCGATTGTAAGAAAGCTTTCTGCTGTGGAAACTCTTGGTTCCACGACTGTAATATGTAGTGATAAAACTGGTACTTTAACCAAAAATCAGATGACGGTTTGCAAAGTAGTTATGGCCAATGGGGAAAGTCTTGATGTTACAGGTTCAGGTTTGGACCCTCGTGGAGAAGTTCTTAAAAGTAGTGATAAAGAAAAATATTTAAACTCAAAAGAGTTTGATCTTCTGCTGTATGCCTGTGTCCTTTGTAATGATGCTAGTTTGGAGAAAGATGAAAAGGACGAATGGATAGGAACTGGTGATCCTACAGAGACTTCATTGTTAAGTCTGGCAATTAAAGGTGGACTATCAATTTCAGACTTTCGAGAAAAATATTTGCGTAGGAGTGAACTTCCATTTGATTCTGACCGTAAAATAATGATGACGGAGAATATTTTTCCTGAAGGAAGCCGTGTTTTTATAAAAGGTGCACCTGAGAAGATTTTAGAATTTTCGGATAAAAATAATTCTCAAGAGCTAAAGTCTTCACTGCTGAAAATGTCTGAAGCGGGGCTTAGAGTACTCGGATTTGGTCATATTGATGGGAACTTAAATACAGAAATTAGTGATGAAGAACTAAGAGGGAAAATAAATTTTCTTGGTTTTGTAGGGCAAATTGATCCGCCCAGAGAAGAGGTTCATGCTGCCATTGAAAGTTGTATTGAGTCAGGGATAAAACCCATTATGGTTACGGGGGATCACAAAATCACAGGTCTTTCAATTGCGAAAACACTTGGCATGGCCAAGGCGAATAGTAAGGCAATTGAAGGAAGTGAATTAGATAGTTTAAGTGAAGTAGAATTAAAAAATGTTTTGAATAATGTATCTGTTTTTGCACGAATAAGACCTGCTCAAAAATTAAAGATTGTTAAAACTTTGCAAAACCTAGGACATGTTGTTGCGATGACTGGTGATGGGGTTAATGATGCTCCAGCTTTATCTAAAGCCGATGTTGGTGTTGCCATGGGAATCACTGGAACAGAAGTGTCTAAGCAGGCTTCAGAAATTATCATTACAGACGATAATTTTTCCACAATCGTAGCTGCCATTAAAGAAGGCCGAATTGTTTATGGAAACCTTAAAAAGGTAATTCTGTATTTAATGTCAACATCAATAGCAGAAGTTTCAGTTCTTCTGTTAGCTCTTTTTTTAGGCTTTAATCCACCTCTCGCAGCTGTCCAAATTCTTTGGATCAATCTTGTTACAGAAGGGCTCGTTACAATAAATTTAATTTTAGAGCCAGGTGAGGGGGATGAAATGCAAAGGCGTCCTGTTAATCCCAAGGAGGCTTTGTTGTCCAAAGATATTCTCTCAAGACTCGTTTTTCTTGCCACTACAATTACGGTTGTAACTTTTGGATGGTATTTCTATCGTATAAAACTAGGAATTCCTCATCAGATCGTACAAACAGAAACCTTTACTCTTTTAGCTTTGGCACAGTGGTTTAATGTTTTAAACTGTAGGAATTCATCAAAAAGTGCTCTTTCATTTTCTATTTTAAAGAATAAATGGCTTCTAGGAGGACTTGTCATCGGAAATATCCTACAAATTCTAGTGGTATTTTGGAGACCACTTGGGGATATCTTTCATACGAGTGCTATTGGAATAAGTGAAATATTCATATTAGGGGCGGTCGCGAGTATAGTTATGTGGAGCGAGGAGCTTCGAAAATATATATTTAGAAGAAAGAGAATTAAACTCTAGATGTTAGCTTTGGGTAATTATTCAACTTCCTTATTGTCATATTGAAGCTTGGCAGGAGTTGAAATTAGCCAGTAAGTTACGCCTAAGGAGAGTACAACACCTGCTGTCGCTGCTACATAAAGTGGGGAAATTTTTTCAAAGTCAAAAATTATAACTTTTCTAGCAATAGCCATTAATGCAGTGGCTACAACAAGTCGGACAGGAATTACATCTGTCTTAAGGTACATTGTTATATTAACAAAAATTTCTATTGCAATAAGTACCGCAAGAAAGGCACCGAATGTTGCAAGAATATCACTTATGCTAAGCAGTAAAAACGGTGGGGCCATAAGTCTTTGATATAGGACGTATATAACATCACCAATCCCCCAAACAATGACAATTACCATTAAGGTTGCCAAAACTTTAACAGCGATACGAATAATTTTATGCAATATGTCTATAAAGGGATCTTCAGACTTACTTGTAAACTCATGACCGGGTTCTGTTAAGTGAGAATTGTCATCTTTCATAAAATCTAGGCTCCTTCTAGTTCTATAGACATTTAGCATTTAAAATACTAAATCTGAAATGATTATTATTTAGAATGGAGAATTTAAATGATTGCACAAGACTTTATGACAAAAAATGTTATTTCCTGTAAACAAACTCAAACTGTAGAGGAAGCCGCTGCATTGATGTCCGATAAAGGCTTTAGTGTTATGCCGGTTGTCGATGATGAAGGCTTACTAGTTGGTATTCTCACTGAGTCTGATTTTGTCAGTAAAGAAGTTAAAATTCCTCATGCATTGGCATCTCTGAAACGATTATTAGGCGTAACTCACTATGAGGGTGATATTGAAGCAATTTATGCTAGTGCAAAGAAAAGAAAACTAGAAGAAGTCATGACAAAAAATCCCAAAACAATATCTCCAGATACTTCTTTAAATTCTATTGTTTCTTTTATGGAAGATAAGAAATTAAAGAGATTACCTGTCGTTGAAAACCAAAAATTAGTAGGCATGATTACTCGAAAAGACCTTTTGCATGCATTTGGATTAATTAAATAAACCAGTTGTTCTAATTTTTTTTAGCGTGGGTCATCTTCTTGGTAAAGCTCTCAAGTGAGGATAGTCCCTTTTGGACCTTAATTAATGACTCTTTTTTCATTTGATGATTCAATAGTTTCATTGATCCAGAGCCTAGGGCCACAGAAAAAATTATTGCAAGAAATATGTCAATTATTGCACGCATGATTAAACCTTCCTTTTTTGTTCACGTTTAATGATTTCTTTAACAGTGGATGGATGCCATGACCCACCACGTTTTGTTGGTATGTTTTTACTATTTAAGTGTTTTGAGATTTGAGAGTAGTTTTGTCCTTCGTCCAGTAAGGCCAGCATCTTCTCTATGACCTTTTGTTCACCTTTGTGAACTACACGCGTAGTCCCAATGAGCTTCTCACCATAAGAGAGGACAGGTGCTTTTCTGTTTGGCTTATCAATGCCTAAAGTACGAAGCGCATCACTAATGGAAGTTCGTGACCAATTAGTTTTCTTATGAATTTCATAGCTAGAAAGGTCGTTTTCAAGATAGAGTTTCCGCAAAAGACCGCTATTTTGAATAGGCTTATTGAAGAAATGAGTAATGATAATGGGAACATACGGTTCAGCGTCACAGAGTTCGTCTAGCAGTTCAGATCGCCCACCACTATTATTTCAATTTTTTAATAAAGTTGAATTAAAAAAACCTCATTAAGTCCATGATTTAATGAGGTTTTTTTACGTCTAAAATTCTGGAAGAATATTAAGTTCAAGTTAATATTCTAAAGTGCAACTT
>Ga0316206_1001605_pt1 | contig 18963 bp, 17 predicted proteins | sample 6monthpyrite_MG_FD_204942 | JGI IMG/M metagenome (GOLD analysis project Ga0316206, IMG submission 204942) | Microbial mat bacterial communities from mineral coupon in-situ incubated in ocean water Damariscotta River, Maine, United States -... | ecosystem: Environmental > Aquatic > Marine >... | reverse complement strand
AAGCTGGAAATATTAGAGAAATTTTCGGATGAAACATTAAAAACAAAAATAGAACAATTCATAAACTATTATAAAAATAATAACTTGGCTCAAGCAACTCGTGGGTTATTAAATGAACTATTTGGCAAATATGGTTTAGTGATTATTGATGGTAATGACCATGCTTTAAAAAAATCATTTTTACCGATAATTAAACAAGAAATAAAGCATCAAGTGACTTTTAATTCAGTTTCTAAAACGAATATTGAATTAGAAAACTCAGGCTACCACAATCAAGTATTTTTACGTGAATGTAATTTGTTTTACATTGAAAATGAAAAAGTACGGCATAGAATTATAAAAACCGAAAAAGGTTTTGAAATTAATCATCAAGATTTTACTGCCAATCAGTTAATTGAAGAAGCTGAAAAACACCCCGAACGTTTTTCTCCAAATGCTTTAATGCGACCTTTATATCAAGAAACTATTTTACCTAATTTAGTTTATTTTGGCGGTGGCGGTGAAATTGCATACTGGTTACAATTAAACAATTTATTTAAAACACTAAATTTGACTTACCCTTTATTAAGAGTTAGAGATTCATACATACTTCTCAATCAAAAAGATTTTGATTTGTTAAACAAATTCAAGTATTCGGTTTTAGACTTAAAACAAAATATTGACGATTTGCTAAAAATATTTGTAAAAAATAATGCAACTTCTGACATTCAAATGAATGATGAAATTGAGTTTTTTAATAAAATGAAACAAAGCTTGACTTCAAAAGTAGAAAAAAAGGATATAGGCCTTCAAAGATTTATTGAGGGTGAATTAGTAAGAATTGAAAATACACTTGATAAAATTGAAAAAAAATTGATTCAAAACGAAAAAAAACATCAAGAAAAAACCTTGAAGCAAATTCAAAAATTACGAGATAAAATTTATCCTAAAAATGGGTTTCAAGAACGGTATGAGAATTTTTTACAATATGCATACCAGCCCGATTTTATTAACAATCTAAAAAAAGAGGCTGAACAGTATTTAACTGAACAGCCTCAAATTAAAGTTGTTGAAGTTTAATTTACCCCCACGTAAAAATTGGCAAATCTTTCATTAATTGATTGACTTCTGTTTTAACTTCAGCCAAAACAGAATCATTATCTTTATTCATTAAAGCTTTATCTATTAAGGCAACAATTTCAGGAATTTTATCTTCTTTTACACCTCTTGTTGTTATAGCGGCTGTACCAATTCTAATACCAGACGTTACAAATGGTGATTTATCGTCAAAAGGTACCATATTTTTATTGACTGTAATATCCGCTTTTACAAGTGCATTTTCGGCATCTTTACCTGTAATATCTTTACTGCGTAAGTCAATTAGCATAGAATGATTATCTGTTCCTCCCGAAATAATTTTATAACCAAGTTTCACCATTTCATCAGCCAACAAGCGTGCGTTAATAACCACTTGTTTCATATAGGTTTTAAATTCTGGCTTTAAAGCTTCTCCAAACGCAACAGCCTTTGCTGCAATTACATGTTCCAAAGGGCCACCTTGTGAACCTGGAAACACTGCAGAATCTAATAAAGAACTCATTTTACGCACTACACCTTTCATTGTTTTTATACCCCATGGATTTTCAAAATCATGACGCATCATAATTACACCACCTCTTGGTCCACGTAATGTTTTATGGGTTGTAGTTGTAACAATCTGACAATGTTCAAATGGATCGTTTAACAAGCCTGTAGCAATTAACCCTGCTGGATGAGAAATATCAGCTAAAATAACTGCGCCAATTTCGTCTGCCACTTCTCTTACTGCTTTATAATTCCAATCTCGTGAGTAAGCTGATGCACCAACAATTATTAATTTTGGTTGTTCTTTTCGTGCAATATCTGCTAATTTGTCATAATCTATTTGACCTGTTGATTCCTCAACACCATAAAATGATGTTTTAAATAATTTACCTGAAAAATTTACTGGCGAACCATGTGTTAAATGTCCGCCATGAGACAAGTTAAATCCTAAAATTTTATCACCCGGTTTTAAACACGCTAAAGTAACGGCAAAATTGGCTTGAGAACCTGAATGTGGTTGAACATTTGCCCACGTTAAATTGAACAATGTTTTAAGCCTTTCAATGGCTAAAGTTTCAACCTTATCAACAACTTGACAGCCACCATAATATCTTTTATTCGGTAAGCCTTCTGCATATTTGTTTGTTAAAATTGACCCCATTGCTGACATCACATCTTCACTCACAAAATTTTCTGAGGCAATGAGTTCTATACCTTCTAATTGTCTTTCTTTTTCTTCTTGAATTAAATCAAATATTGCTTTGTCCATTTTTTGTATGAATTTAGACCACAAAGATACTTATTTATGAAGGACAACGTAAAAAAATAAGCTGATTTTGAACAAATTTGTAACTTTTAGTTATAATTTAAGTATTTAAACTATTAGTAAAGTGTATTTTTGCAGTGTAAATTAAATAAATGAACCAAAACAATTCAACCATAAAGTCTAAAAAATTAGTTGAAACAAAAGACTTAGTTTTTATATGGAAACTTTTTACTAAAAATATTTTAGTATTAATATTTATCCCAATAATAGCTTATGGAGTTGGTTATATTTATTCATATAGACTGACTGATGTTTATGGCTCTAAAGTACAATTACTATTAAAATCTAATGACACTTACGATTATCAAGACCAAATTTATAAAGGCTTGGGTGCGTATGGCGCATATATGGATTTGCAAAATCAAATGCGTATTTTACAATCACGTGATTTAATTGGCGAAATTGTAGATAAAATTGATGTAAATACATCTTATTTTGTTCTTGGTAGATTAAAAAAGAAAGAAGTATTCGAAACCTTACCTTTTAAAGCAAAAATTGAAATCATCAATCCTTCATTATATGAAGCTCCTTTAAATATTAAAGTAGAAAATAAATCAAGTTTTGTGCTCACCTACGAATTGTTTGGTGAAGTAAAAACATTTAATTACAATTTTGACTCATTGTATATTGGTGAAGATTTTAAACTCAAATTAATAAAACAATACGATTTTAATCAATCGAATATAAAATCTATTACAGATTCTGACTATGAAATAATTACACATTCTAGAGAGTATTTGATTAATAAATATAGAAGCGCAATGGCAATTGAAAATGTTGAATATACGTCTATATTAGAAATTAAGGTTCTAGATCAACTCCAATACAGAGGGAAGAGATTTTTAGATACACTCACTACTGTTTATGTTGATTATTCAAAAAGAATTCAATTAGAAGTCAATCAAAATACATTAACTAATATTGAGAAACAACTTGATACAATAAGTAAGTTTATTCAAGATAAAGAATTAGAATTATTGAGGTATAAAGATGAAAATGCCATTTTACACCTCAGCAAAGAAGAAAATGAGTACTTTAATAAATATATAGAATACACCAAACAAAAACGTTTATTACAGCATAAAAAACATTCTTTAGAATCACTTGAAGCCTACCTTATCAACTTAGGAGATGAAGGGCATATTTTACCCCCATCATTCCCTGATTTAAAAGAAGATATTTACATCACAAAAACCATTACCAAGATTTATGAACTACAGCTTGACTTACAAAGCAAATTTTCATCTCACTTATCTAGTAGTGATGCCATAAAACTTTTACAAAAAAAGATTGCATCTCTTAAAAAGGATATGCTAATTTACATTGACAATGTGAAAGAAATAGTTAATATTGACATGCTTGAAGTAGATTCTTATATCTCTAAAAATAAATCTAATATTAAAAAAATACCTGTGTCGGAACAAGGTATTTCAAACATAAAAAGAGAATTAGATGTCAATAATAAAATGTACTTATTTCTTTTAGAGAAAAAAACAAATACATTAATAGCTAGAGCGGGTATAATACCACAAGTTAGAGTTGTTGAAAATGCCTCAATTTTAGGTGTTGTACAACCTGATAAATCTAAATTGATACGATTATTTGTATTAGGTGGCGTTGTTTTTGCCTTGTTTATTGCTGTGGTTAGAAAACTATTTTTTGAAAAAATAGAAAATGTTACCGAATTATCGCATGCAACTGATTTAAGCATTATGGGTGGATTGCCTTTTATTAAAGAAATTGAGTCTAAATTAATTGTTACACAAAAACCAAAAGCTCAAATTACCGAAAGTTTTAGAACGTTAAGAACTAACCTATCATACTTAGGAAATAACGAATCAAACCAAGCTAAAACGATTTTAATTTCATCATTTTTTCCTGGTGAAGGAAAAACCTTTACTTCAACCAACACCTCTGCTTTAATTGCTATGAGCGACAAAAAAGTGTTGATTATAGATTTTGATTTGCATAAACCCAAAATTCATAAAACTTTCGAAATTGAAAACTCTAAAGGCGTTTCGAGTTATTTAATTGGCAAACATTCGTTGGATGAAATTACACATAAAAACTTAAGACCTAATTTAGATGTCATTACTGCGGGCCCCGTCCCTCCAAATCCATCTGAACTAATATTAAAACAAGAAATGATTGTTTTATTTAATAAAATCAAAACTGAATATGATTTTGTTATTGTAGATACGCCACCTTTTGGGTTATTAAATGATGCGTTAGAATTAATGAAATTTATTGACTCCTTTTTAGTTGTTTTAAACACTAAAATTGTAAGAAGAAAGGGATTGTCAGTAATTGAGGATTTGTTACTTAAAAATCAAAATGTATCTTTTGGTTTGGTATTAAATGGCATTAAAAAAACAAGATTCCAATATTATTATTCAAAATACACTTATAAATATAATTATAATTACGGCTATAATTATGGTTATGGTTATGGGGATTCTTATTCTGATTATGTGGAAGAAGACTAATTTTTAGTAATCACTCATTTTATCAATTAAAAATATTAATTTTGCGCTTTTAAAATTGAAGCAAAATGATTAATGTATCTAACCTTTCTTTACAATTTGGTAAAAAAGTATTATTTGATGAAGTAAACTTAAAGTTTATTAACGGAAACTGTTATGGTGTAATTGGTGCTAATGGTGCTGGTAAATCAACATTTTTAAAAATATTAACTGGTGACCAAGATCCAAACAAAGGAAAAGTAATAATCGAACCTGGAAGAAGAATGGCTGTTTTAAGTCAGGATCACCATGCTTTTGATGAATTTACAGTTTTAAACACTGTAATGATGGGTCATACTGACCTATGGAAAATTATTCAAGAAAAAGATGCATTATACGCAAAACCTGACTTTAGTGAAGCAGATGGTATGCGTACAGCAGAATTAGAGGGTGAATTTGCAGAAATGGACGGATGGAATGCCGAAAATGATGCGGCTACAATTCTTTCGAATATGGGAATTAAAGAAGATCAGCATTACACCACAATGGCCGATATGCCTTCTGATTTAAAAGTAAGGGTTTTATTGGGCCAAGCCTTATTTGGTAATCCTGATATTTTAGTATTAGATGAGCCTACAAATGATTTGGACCGTAGAACAATTTCTTGGTTAGAGGACTTTTTATTAGATTTTAAAAACTTAGTCATTGTAGTATCTCACGATAGACACTTTTTAGATACCGTTTGTACACACATTTGCGATATTGACTATAGTAGAATAAATATTTTTACTGGAAATTATACATTTTGGTACAAATCTTCTCAATTGGCATCTCGTCAACAGTCAGATCAAAACAAAAAAATGGAAGATAAACGTAAAGAATTACAAGAATTTATCTCTCGGTTTTCTGCAAACGCTTCTAAATCAAAACAAGCTACAAGTAGAAGAAAATTATTGGATAAGTTAACACTTGAAGACATTAAACCTTCATCAAGAAAATATCCAGGAATTATTTTTGAACAAGAGCGTGAAGCTGGTGACCAAATTTTGCACATTGTTGGCATGTCAAAAACAGTTGATAACGTTCCTTTATTTTCAAAATTTAACTTAAATGTTTCTAAAGGAGATAAAATTGCTTTTATTTCTAAAAACGCCCTAGCAATCACTTCATTGTTCAACATATTAATGGGTGACGACACCCCTGATGAAGGTACTTTTGAATATGGAACTACCATTAAACAATCTTTTTTACCTAATGACAATACAGAATTCTTTACGTCTGATGACAGTTTAGTGGACTGGCTACGCCAATTTGCCGAAACTGATGAAGAAAGAGATGAAGTTTATGTGAGAGGGTTTTTAGGTAAAATGTTATTCTCTGGTGAAGAAGCCCTTAAATCATCTAAAGTTTTATCTGGTGGCGAAAAAGTACGTTGTATGCTTTCTCGTCAAATGTTTAAAAAAGCAAATCTTTTATTATTAGACGAACCAACAAACCACTTAGACTTAGAGTCAATTACTGCCTTCAATAATGCCTTAATTAGCTTCCCTGGTCAAATCATGTTCACGTCTCATGATCATGAATTTGTATCAACAGTCGCAACAAGAATTGTTGAAATTGGTCCAAACGGATATGTTGATAAAATGATGCCTTATGACGAATATTTGAAAGATGAAAAAATACAAGCACAGGTTGAAGCTTTATACGACTAATCTATGAAAAATAAGTTGAAAAAAATTGCGCCATATTTTGTGGATCTTTGGCAATACATAGTTATTATTTTAATTTTTATTATTGGTGCAATATTTTTTCTATAACTCAGTTAAATCCATATCAAACTTATAGAATCTAAACATATCGACAAAAAAAAATGGGATAAAACCATTGACAACAGCACCATAAACAATGTATTTTCTTACAGTTGGTATCTTGATGCAGTTACCGATAATTGGGCTGGAATTATAAGCTCTAACTACGAATCAATTTTCCCTGTCACTTACACTTCTAAACTAGGCGTTAATCAATTTTATCAAGCTTTTTTTACCCGTGAATTTGAAGTAATAGGTCATGATTTCTCTCTTATTAATGTAGTAGATTATCTTAAAAAAAAGTTTAAATTTATTCTATTTAGAACGTCACAATCCCTAGATTTACAAAATGAACACAGAACTTATCAAGTATTAAATTTAAAAGAAACATTTCTCGACAATTATAGCAAGAACGCAAAAAGATTAATTAAAAAATCAGCTAAACATTATACATATAGAGTAATTGATTGTAAAACAGAACTAATCGACTTAATAAAGACGAATGTTGCACACAAAATTAAAGAATTTACACCCGATAACATTAAAAGACTTGAAAATCTAATGACTCAAGCAAGTTTACATAATAAAGGAGAAACAATCGCAGTTTTTGATGGTAACACTATAGTTGGTGGTGGTTTTTTTTTAAAAGATAAATCTACAATAACATATTTAAAAGGAGCATCAACTGATGAAGCAAAAAAAAATGGCGCCATGTATGGCTTATTAGATTTTGCCTTTCATCATTACCAAAATGACTACTCAATTTTTGATTTTGGTGGTTCCAACATAGAAAATGTTGCTGTTTTTTTTAAAAAATTAGGAGGGCTTGACAAGACCTATTTTGAATACCAAATAAATAATTTACCTTTATGGTTTAAAGTATTAAAACAACTAAAGAAATAATGGAAAAACGTACCATACTAATTATAGGCAGTTCAGGTGGACTTGGAAGGTCAATTCTAAAGACTTTTGACGATTCTAAATTTAATTTAGCCCTTCATTATTATTCTAACGCGTTCCCTATTCAATCTAAAAATCATAAAACATACCAAGCAGACATAACTATTGAATCTGAGGTAGAAAATTTAATTCAAAATGTAACGCAAGATTTTGGTAAAATTGATATTGTTTTAAATAATGCTGGAGTTACCGTTAGTGAAATGTCATGGAAAACTAAACTTTCTAATTGGGACAAAACAATCGCTATTAATTTAACAGGTCCCTTTTTAGTCACCAAACACGTTCTTCCGATTATGCGAAAAAATAAATTTGGGCGAATTATATTTATGTCATCTGTTGTTGCGCAAACAGGATTTATTGGTGCATCAGCTTATGCAGCTTCAAAGGCTGGATTATTCGGCTTAGTAAAAACAATATCTAAAGAAGTCGCAAACAAAGGCATCACAATTAATGCTGTTGCTTTGGGATATTTTAATGCAGGTATGATTGAAGATGTTCCCCAATCCATGCAAGATGAATTAAAGAAAAACATTCCGGTTTCAGCTTTAGGTAAACCTGAAGAATTAGGGGAATTAATCAAATACATTATTTCTGATAAATCTTCATACCTTACAGGACAAACCATCAATTTAAATGGTGGACTATACGTTTAACCTTGATTAAAGAAGCATTCTTTATTTTATTCAATTAAAAAAAGTTAACTTTGTAAAAAGTATAAAACCAAATTAAGATGGTACATAATCTAAGCGAACACAACTCAATATTTAGTCATTTTATTGCTGAAATTAGAGATGTTAATATTCAAAAAGATGCAATGCGATTCCGCAGAAATATGGAACGAATAGGTGAAATATTAGGTTACGAACTCAGTAAAGAACTTGATTATTCAAAATCTGAAGTCACAACGCCTTTAGGAATTGCACAAACTGAACTTCTTAATGAACAACCAGTAATAGCTTCTATTTTAAGAGCGGGACTACCTCTTCACCAAGGTCTTTTAAACGTGTTCGACAAGGCTGAAAACTCTTTTATATCAGCATACCGCAAACACCATAAAAATGGAGAATTTGAAATTCATGTCGAATATATGGCGTCTCCAGATTTAACAGGAAAAACATTAATTTTAGCCGACCCCATGCTAGCAACAGGTAGCTCAATGGCTTTGGTTTATCAATCAATCTTGCAAATGGGAATCCCTAAAAAGATTCATATTGTATCAGCTATTGCAAGCGCTGAGGCAGTAGATTTTATTAAATCTAAACTACCCCAAAAAACAGAATATTGGATAGGAGCTATTGACGCAGAATTGACTGCACAATCCTATATTGTTCCTGGACTAGGTGACGCTGGAGATTTATCTTTCGGTCCTAAATCATAAAAGTAATGGCAAATTTACATTGGTATTTTTATGGCATTGGATTAGGAACATTTAAATACATTCCTGCTCATTTTTTTTTGATGCAAACGGCTGAATCCACTTCTGATGTTGAGCTAAGTTATTTTGAAATTTTTATTCCAACATATATTGGCTCTCTATTAAGTATGGCTGTTTTTTACTTTACAAGTGACTACTTAATGGAACGGGCCGCTAAAAAAAGACACATTGCGCATTTGAAAGCAATAGAGGAAGGTGTAGAATTAAAACGTAAAAAAATATTCACTAAAACGAATAAAATGATGGTTAACACCAAACGAAAATTTGGGATTTACGCCTTCACATTTATTGTCCCCTTAATCTTTAGTATTCCGCTAGGCTCTATTTTATGCGCTAAATTTTATGGACATCAAAAACACACCTACCCTTTAATGGCATTAAACATGGCTATTTATGGAATGGTAATGTCAGCTATAATGCTTTGGATATATGGATAAAATTGAACATATTTTTTTTGATTTAGACCATACGTTATGGGATTTTGACAAAAATTCTCAAGAAACCCTGTCAGAATTATTTGTAGATTTAAAACTCAACAATCAAATTGAATCATTTGACAGGTTTTTAAAAAAATACCGTGAAATCAATAAAAGATACTGGAATTTATATAGGCAAAATAAAGTCACTAAAATTGAAGTCCGAGATGGTCGGTTTAAAGACACTTTAGCATTTTTTAAAATTGATAATTTAAGTAAAAAAGCAACTGAATTGAGTCATCAATATGTAACTTTAAGCCCTACTAAAACAAATTTATTTCCGCATACACATGATGTTTTATCCAAGTTAAGTCAAAATTATAAATTACATATCATTACAAATGGTTTTAGTGAAGTGCAAGACGTTAAGTTAACAAAATCTAACCTCAAACAATATTTTAACATTATCGTTTGTTCGGAGGAAACAGGCTTTAAAAAACCACATAAATCTGTATTCAATACAGCATTAAATCAGGCTAAAACAACAAATCAGCAATCTGTAATGATAGGGGATAGTTTTGAGGCTGATATTATAGGAGCTTTAAAAGTTGGTATGAAAGCAATTTGGTTTAACCCTAACCATGAAGTTGCGAAAAAATCAGTTGAACAAATAAATTGCTTGAGTCAATTATCTACAATTTTTAGAGTTTAATCGATAAATTGTTTTTACTCATCAATTCGCTTATTTAGAATAATTCTAAATTGTGATTTTAGTTACATACAACTATGAATTTGACTGTGAGATTTCTACATTTGTTGCTTAAAATTTAATTCTACAATAGATATGTCTAAGACTATCAAGTTAAGGAAAGGTTTGAATATCAATTTATTAGGTGAGGCTAGCAAGGTTAAAAACGCTGTTGACCAATCTGATATGTTTTCAATCAAACCACCTGATTTTCATGGTGTAACACCAAAGATGGTTGTAAAAGCAGGTGACAAGGTGAAAGCCGGTGATGTTATCTTTTTTAACAAGTATCAAGAAGAAATTAAGTTCTTATCTCCGGTTTCTGGTGAAATACAAGAAATAGTAAGAGGAGAAAAAAGAAGAATTTTGGAAATATTAATTTCAGCTGATTCAACCATTGAATATACTGATTTAGGGACTAAAAATCCAGAATCTATGTCGGCTGATGAAGTTAAAAGTCATGTATTAGCATCTGGATTATGGCCATTTATAAAAATGAGACCATGTGATGTTATTGCTAAACCGACTGATGTACCCAAAGCAATATTTATTTCTGCTTTTGATTCTTCTCCGTTAGCCCCAGATTATGATTTTGCGTTACATGGTGAAGACAAAAATTTCCAAAATGGAATAAATATTCTTAAACAATTAACAACAGGTAAAGTTCACTTAACAACAAATGGCTCAGGAAATCCTGATGCTGTTTTTACAAGTGCAACTGGTGTTGAGAAAAATACCATTTCTGGTAAACATCCTGTAGGTAATGTTGGAACTCAAATTCATCATATTGATCCAATTAATAAAGGTGAAGTGGTTTGGACTGTTAATGCACAAGATGTTGTAATGATGGGACGTGTATTTACAACTGGTAAATTTGATTTATCTAAAGTTATTGCCTTAACAGGTTCTGAAATTATAAATCCTAAATACATAAAAACAATTGTTGGTACATCCGTTAAAAATATTTTAGCAGATGCAATTAATGGTGATAATTACAGAGTAATTTCTGGAAATGTATTAACAGGTGATAAAATTTCTGACAATGGTTATTTAGGCTATTATGATTCTCAGATCACTGTTATACCTGAAGGAAATGAACCTATGTTTTCATTTACAAAAGGATGGTTAGGTTTAGGTTTTAATAAATTCTCAGTTAACAGAACATATTTTTCTTGGCTAACACCAAATAAAAAGAGAAAATTAGATACAAATCTTAATGGTGAAATTAGATCATTTGTGATGACTGGTGAAATGGAAAAAGTTTTCCCATTTGACATCTATCCAATGCATTTAATTAAATCAGTTATGTATAATGACCTAGATGAAATGGAAAGCTTAGGGATTTATGAAGTAGCTCCTGAAGATTTTGCGCTGTGCGAATTTGTGTGTACATCAAAAGTCGATATTCAAGATGTTATTCGTAAAGGATTGGATGAGGTTTACAGTGAATGTTTATAATATTAATATAATTAAATAAAAAAATACGTGAAAGCAATTGAAAATATGATGCGTAAGTTTGAGCCAACCCATGAAGGGAAATGGTCTAAACTTCACCCTGCATGGGACGCATTTTACACCTTTTTGTTTACGCCTGGCGAAACAACACAAAAGGGAGCACATATCCGTGATGGTATTGATTTAAAAAGAACAATGTTTACGGTTATTATAGCATTAATTCCTTGTTTACTCTTTGGTATGTATAATACTGGCCACTGGCATTACGCATCATTAGGTCAAGCTGGTGAGTTTATGGATAATTTTGGCGACAAATTTATGTATGGTGTTTTGAGAACTTTGCCAATAGTAATCGTGTCTTACGGTGTAGGTTTAGGTATTGAATTTATTTTCGCCATCAAAAATGGACATGCTGTTCAAGAAGGATTTTTAGTGTCTGGTATGTTAATACCTCTAATAGTTCCTATTGATGTTCCTTTATGGATGGTAGCTGTTGCAGTTGTATTTGCTGTAGTTATTGGTAAAGAAGTATTTGGTGGTACAGGGATGAATATTGTTAATGTTGCTTTAACCACTAGAGCATTCTTATTTATTGGCTACCCTACTAAAATGTCTGGCGATAAAGTATGGGTAGGTGGATTAGGAGATGAAGGTACTCAAGTTGCTGATGGATTTTCTGGTGCTACACCACTTGGAGATTTAGCTACTGCCGCAAGTGTCCATGTTGAAAACAATACGGCATTAGACAAGATTGCTGCTTTAAAGGAGAAAATTACACTCATGCCTGACCTTAAAGATCAATTAACAGCAAAAATTGAAGCTTTAAATGAAATTGTAGCGTCAAATACTGAAGTCATTACAAATAAACTATCTATTGTGCCGTCAATGGCTGATTCGTTATTCGGAAACATAATGGGTTCAATTGGAGAAACTTCAGTTTATGCAATCGCAATTGGCGCTTTTATTTTATTATATACAGGAATCGCTTCTTGGCGTATCATGTTGTCATTCATTGCTGGTGGACTTGTAATGGGATTCATCTTTAATTTTATTGATGGCAATCCTTTTCAAGCAATTGACCCATTACATCAACTAGCTCTAGGAGGGTTTGCTTTTGGTGCAGTATTTATGATTACCGATCCTGTTACAGGTTGTCAAACCAACACAGGTAAATTTATTTATGGATTTTTAGCCGGTTTCTTTGCTATTTTAGTCAGAGTATTTAATACTGCATTTCCTGAAGGAGTAATGATGTCAATCTTATTCTTTAACGTAATGGCACCTTTAATTGACCACTATGTGATTCAAGCAAATGTAAAACGTAGAATGAAACGATTAAAAACTAAAACTGTATAATCATGGCATTTAATAAAGAAGGAAACGGATATACAATCCTATTTGCATTCATTTTAGTTGCTGTTGTAGGAGCAGGATTAGCAGCAATATCTGTAGGGTTAAAACCAAAACAAGAGGCTAATGTTGCCATCAAAAACAAGATAGACATTTTAGGTGCAATTCAAATTGAGGCTAATCGTAAAACTGCAGACAAGCTATATGATGACTATATGGTACTGAATGAATGTTTAGTTTTAGATGAAAACGGTAATATTAAAGAAGGCCTTGTTGCTGAAGACATAGATATTCAAAAAGAATATAAAGAAGAAATTGGTGGTAAATTAAAAGCTGCTGATTTGAATTACCCACTTTATGTAACGCAAGTTGAAGGCGCTAAAAAATACATTATTCCAATGGTAGGTTCTGGATTATGGGGTCCAATTTGGGGATATGTTGCCGTAAATGATGATTTTGAATCAATTTATGGAGCAACTTTTTTTCATAAAGGTGAAACACCAGGTTTAGGAGCCGAAATTTCAACGGCTTTATTTCAAGATCAATTTGTTGATGAAAAGATTTCTGAAAATGGAATTTACGCCAAAATGTTGATGATGAAAGATGGTTCTGGTAAAACTGAAACACACAAAGTGGATGGTATTACTGGTGGAACAATTACTTCAAAAGGTGTTGAAGAAATGTTAGATAGAACAATTCAGGTTTACGTAGATTATTTCAAAAAACTAAAATAATTAGAGATGAGCGAAAAAGAAAAAGAACCATTATTCTCTAAAAAGAATAAAAAATTAATGACAGACCCTTTAGGGGATAATAATCCTGTTACAATTCAAGTATTAGGTATCTGTTCTGCATTAGCAATTACTGTTTCTATTGTGCAGGCTTTAACCATGACAGGAGCTGTTCTATTTGTATTGGTTGCAGGAAATGTAATCATTTCTTTAATGAGGAACATCATACCACCCAAAATTAGAATTATTGTACAATTAGTAGTAGTAGCTTCCTTAGTAATTATTGTGAATGAAGTCTTAAAAGCTTTCTTACCTGATTTAGGAGCAAAACTATCTGTATTTGTAGGCTTAATTATTACCAACTGTATTATTATGGGGCGTTTTGAAGCTTTTGCAATGGCTAATAAACCATGGCAATCTGCACTTGATGGTGTTGGAAATGCATTAGGATATGGTTTGGTGTTAGTAGTCGTTTCAGTTATTAGAGAGTTTTTTGGAACAGGAAAATTAGCAGGAATCGAAATTCTAGGAAACTCTGCTGAAGGTACAGGATTATATTCGATTGGATATATGAATAATAACTTGGTTATTTTAGCGCCTTTTGCTCTAATTACTGTAGCCTTAGTTATATGGGTACAAAGAGCTATTAATAAATCATTAGTTGAAGAACATTAAAATTAAAATTCATGGATCATTTATTAGAAATATTTTTTAAAGCAATTTTTAGTGAAAATATGATTTTTGCATACTTTTTAGGTATGTGTTCATATTTAGCAGTATCAAAAACTGTAAAAACAGCAGTAGGATTAGGGTTTGCCGTAATTTTTGTGCTGGGTGTAACAATACCAGTTAACTGGTTGTTAGAGAACTATGTACTAATGCCAGGTGCATTATCATGGTTAGGTGAAGAATATGCAACTTACGATTTAAGTTTCTTGTCATTTATCATGTTTATAGCTGTGATTGCATCTATTGTACAATTGGTTGAAATGTTGGTTGAGAAATTTGCCCCAGCCTTATACGGAGCACTAGGAATATTCTTACCTTTAATTGCTGTAAATTGTGCAATTTTAGGTGGTGCATTATTTATGCAAGAAAGACAATATGCAACCATAGGTGAAGCCACAACATTTGGAGTTGGTTCAGGTGTTGGATGGTTTCTAGCAATTGTTGCCATTGCCGCAATAAGACAAAAAATCAGATATTCAAACGTACCTGCACCTTTAAAAGGGTTAGGAATAACATTCATCATTACAGGGTTAATGGCAATTGCGTTTATGAGTTTTGGAGGAATGTAATTTATTATTAAAAAAAGAAAAACAAAATGGGAGGAGTTATAATTGTAACAATCATATTTTTTGCAATAGTCATTTTATCTTTGGTAGGAATTCTACTGTTTGTAAAAGCAAAAATATCGCCATCTGGTAAAATTAAAATCACCATTAATGGTGAAAAAACGTTAGAAGTTGATGGTGGTGGTACTCTATTATCTACATTAGGAAGTCAAGGTATTTTTTTACCATCAGCTTGTGGTGGAGGTGGTACTTGTATTCAATGTACTTGTCACGTTAAATCTGGTGGTGGAGAAATATTACCAACTGAAAAACCTCACTTTTCACGTAAGGAAATTGCTGAAGGTGTTCGATTAGGTTGCCAAGTTAAAGTGAAAGAAGACATGGAGATAGAGGTAGAAGAAGAGGTACTTGGAATTAAAGAATGGGAAGCAGTTGTTGTTTCCAACTATAATGTAGCTACATATATTAAGGAATTTATTGTAGAAATACCTGAAGATATGGACTACAAAGCTGGTGGATATATTCAAATAAAAATTCCTAAGTGTGAAGTTAAATTCTCTGAAATGGATGTTAAAGCACATCCTCTAGATCATCCAGGTGAACCAGACAAATTTGAAAAAGATTGGTCAGATGGGCCATTTGCTTTGAGACATTTGGTAATGAAAAATCCTGAAGAAGTTGTAAGAGCCTACTCAATGGCTAGTTACCCTGCTGAAGGACGTAAAATCATGCTTAATGTAAGAGTTGCAGCACCTCCTTTTGATCCCAAAACAGGAACTTGGGCAAAAATTAATCCAGGTATTGCTTCTTCATACATTTTTAATTTAAAAGAAGGAGACAAAGCAATTGTTTCTGGTCCTTATGGAGAATTCTTTATTAATGATTCTGATGCGGAAATGTTATACATTGGTGGTGGAGCTGGTATGGCACCCATGCGTTCTCATTTGTATGAATTATTTAAAACACTTAAAACAAACCGTAAGGTTACATATTGGTATGGTGGCCGTTCAAGAGCTGAATTATTTTACATCCATTATTTTAGAGATTTAGAAAAAGAATTTCCAAATTTTAAATTTTATTTAGTTTTATCTAATGCCACAGAAAAGGATAATTGGATAAATAAAAAAGACATTAATGATCCAGAAGGTGATGGGTTTACAGGGTTTGTGCATCAAGTTGTAATTGATGAATACCTATCAAAACATGAAGCACCTGAAGATATTGAATTTTATTTTTGTGGACCACCAATGATGAACAATGCCGTTGTTCAAATGTGTGACGAATGGGGTGTACCACCCGAAAATGTGAGATTTGATGATTTTGGATAATCATAATAAATTTAAAAGCTACTCAATTCGAGTAGCTTTTTTTGTATATTAGCTTAGTGAATAATCAAGACACATACTATTATACTGATTACTTCCATTCTGAAACCACTGTAAACTCCAATATTCAGCATGTAGAAGTAACGAGCCAAACAGATTACTCTCCGGGCGGGATGCTTTTACCTAATAGGCATGAGAGTAGTTCAGAATATCGATATGGATTCAATGGGCAAGAAAAAGATGACGAAATATCAGGAGAAGGAAACTCTTATACAGCAGAACATTGGCAATATGATTCAAGACTTATTAGAAGATGGAATAGAGACCCAGTTGTAAAAGTACATGAGAGTCCTTATGCTGCATTTGCAAACAATCCGATATGGTTTGGAGATGTTGATGGAGCAGACACCTTAGTAATGCATAGGTCTGAACCAATAAAAGAATTTACAAATTTTGATAAAGAAACTATAATCTATAAAGTTACTTATTCTGTTATTAGAGATGGGGTTGAATTTTATATTGATAAATCAATGTATATGATGGCAAGTACTTATTCTGCAAGTCAAGGTGATAATGGGTTGCCTGATGAGTATTATAATTTAGAGTGGGATCAAATGTCCCATCATGATGGGCAAAAAAACTGGGAAAATACAATAAGAGTAACAGATTTTGGAGTTTTTATACATCCAGGTAATAGTAATGTAGATTTTTGGGGTTGTGCAGGGCTTACTTGTAGTGATCCTATTATGGCTAATAATAAATTAGGTTTTGATGCTATAGTTTTAATAGAGAATACAGTAGATGCATTAATAGAGGTACGAAATTTGTATAATGAAGTTGATGGTGATGGAACTTTAACTGGGAATAAGTTTATTTTACAAACAAATTCAACAGCAGAAGATGAATTTGCTACTATCACAAAAATTAAACCAAGAGAAATAAGACCGATAAAAGTTAATTTTGAAATCCCAAAAATGGAGCCAAGAGCTGCTCCTCAAACAGATGGTAGTAAAAAAAATAAGAGAGCATCTTCAGAGCCACGGTCGTAGTAAAAAAAAACGATAATAATTATCTATTAGACATATGAAAAGTAAATTAACTATATTAATAATCAGTATATTCTTTTCGAGTTATACATTCACTCAAGAAGAGTTTGAGGTTCATTTAAGTTCAATAGATAGTACTTTTTTCCCAGGACATCCAGTAGATGACTTTGATAGTGTGTTTAACGCCAATCGATTTTTTGTTGATTATGTAATAACTAATAATTTAATAAATGATTCAGATATAAAATATATTTCTAATCGTAAGTTGTTGAATAAGTTTAAATATACTCATTGTGACTCTAACTGTACTGTAATATCAGACACCTTAAAAACAGGTGAGATCTGTGAGGTTTTTTTAAGAGTGTCTAATTTTAAGGTTAATAAACATTTAATAAGTAGGGATGAAGAGAGTAATAATATTATATTGATTGATAAACAAAAATCTTATGGGGCTATTTATAATACTCCGGCCAAAGAGATAGCTGAATTAGTAATAAAAATAAATGGTGAAGAAATTGTAATACCTAATTCATCATATCTCAATTTATATAATCCTAATATTTGTGATAATAATCGTTTTTTTCGTGAAATAGAAGTTTATTCATCTATTGATGGTATGTATATTTATGTCTATATATATGGTGGGGATAATTCAGAAACATATTTTTCTAAATTGGTTTTTGATAAGAAAAAATACATTACAAAAATAATTGCTGATTATAACGTTTTAAGTATGTATAGCTCTTTTAGGAGTGGTTTTATAGGTTTTTAATATTGGTGATATTTTGAAAGATTCGTTTTTATAATCTAACTAAAGTAGATAGAATAAACTACTATTAATTCTTCTAAGAATACTATGGGAGACTAACAGTTAAAAGTAAGGCATTTAAAATACTCAAAAATACTAACCCAAATGCTAACCACAACAACCATAAAACAAATCATCGAAACAGGTACATTAAAAAGCTATTGGATAGATTCAAGTTTTATAGAAGTGTATTGGTCGCATCCCAGTTTAGAAATAAACAATTACTACTTATTTAAGTTCACTACCTTAAAACAAGATTTAATAAGCGTTAAACAAATTACAGCAGTAGAAATACCAAGGCGTTACAAAATGAAAAAAATGCAACCCATGGTAAATGGTATAATGCAAGAGTTATTAAAGGCTAGTTAAAAATACTACTTAATCCCCAACGCGTTAGAAAGCGAATCTTTAAGCCTTTTTTTATTAATAGCTATATCAATGATGTGGCAAATAGATTTACCCCCAAAGCTGGTGCGCGATTAACGTAGTGTATCGCGTTCCTTTTTATTACTTAAAATTGCCTATGCACACTCTATACGATTCCGAAACAAAACTGCACCAATATTGGACACTCTCTAATATTGGTGTTTTTATTAAAAAAGGTTTAAAGACCTGACCAATTTGGGTTGTTTGACCCTAGATTCTTTTTGATATACTATGTATATTGTGCACTCACAAATTATAATTTAATAAAATAAAAATGGCTTATTTGGTAACACTAACATTTGACTTGAA
>Ga0316206_1001604_pt1 | contig 18977 bp, 20 predicted proteins | sample 6monthpyrite_MG_FD_204942 | JGI IMG/M metagenome (GOLD analysis project Ga0316206, IMG submission 204942) | Microbial mat bacterial communities from mineral coupon in-situ incubated in ocean water Damariscotta River, Maine, United States -... | ecosystem: Environmental > Aquatic > Marine >... | reverse complement strand
AGACGCGTTACTGTGCCATTTTCATCTCGTTTAACCAGAATTTGTTCAAATTCTTCTACACTTTGTAGGCGACCTTGAACGTTGATGGGTAACTGTAGTTCGACTTTGTCGGCATAGGGCGGGCCACCAATCACGCCAGCAGCCACTTGAATATTCTGCCCTCGAATGGCAGTGACAACTTCACCCGGCGTCATTTTACGTTCTGCAATTTTATCCGGGTCGAGCCATATACGCATGGCATAATCACCTGAACCAAATAACCGAACTTGCCCTATGCCTTCAATTTTTGCCAACTGATCGCGTACATGCAAGGTGGCATAGTTACGCAAATAAAGCATGTCATAGCGCTCATTGGGTGAACGTAAATGAACGACCATCGTTAGGTCAGGTGAACTCTTGGTAACGGTGACACCAAGCTGACGTGTGACTTCAGGTAATCTGGGCAGTGCCTGAGAAACACGATTTTGTACCAGCTGTTGCGATAAGTCTGGGTCAGAACCAATAGCGAAAGTCACTGTCATGGTCAGTCTGCCATCAGCTGACGCGAGTGAGTTCATATAGAGCATGTTTTCGACACCGTTGATTTGCTCCTCTAATGGGGTCGCAACGGTTTCTGAAATGACAGCCGGGTTTGCGCCTGGAAAGGACGCGTTAATGATAACGGACGGAGGGGCGACTTCTGGATATTCAGAAATCGGTAATTGAAACATTGCGACTAATCCGAATACAAAAAGCAGGAGTGAAATCACACTTGCCAATATTGGTCGGTCAACAAAATGACTTGAAAAACTCATTGCATATTACCTTGGGGGAAAGTTGTCCGTATGCTTAATTAAATGAAAGAGGCAGATGATGGTGTTTGCTCTACACGCACTCAAATCGTTTTTATAATTATTAATAGCTGAGCGACTACAACTGAGCCGATTTTACCTCTATTGATGTGATGACTTTTGGATCGACGAGCATATTCGGTTGAATTCGCATCAAACCCCGAATGATGACTTTGTCTCCAGCCACAAGGCCAGAATGCACGATGCGATCGCCACCTATACTATCGCCAAGATGAACTTCACGGTAAGTGGCTTTATTTTCATTATTTACCACGTAGACAAATTTTCGATTTTGATCTGTGCCAATAGCGCGCTCACTAATGAGAATGGTTTTTTCTTCAGCAACACTGCCTAGATTTAGGTGTGCATACATGCCGGGCAGTAATTTTCCCTGTGGATTATCAAAAATAGCCCGGGCGCGAATGGTACCTGATGTCGAATCTATTTTATTATCAAAAGCGTGAATTTTACCCTGATATACCGTATCTCCACTTTGTAAGCGAAGCTCAACGGGACTTTTATGCCTGGACTCTCTATCAGATGAAACGCCATTCATATAATGTGAATAGGTTTTTTCATCAACTTCAAAGTCGGCATAGATACTTTCACTTGATACCACGGTGGTGAGTAAAGGCGCATTAGGGCCGGCCGATACCAGATTACCCTGCGTTAACTCTGCGCGACTAACACGGCCTGAAAAAGGCGCCCTAATATAGGCATAGCTTAAATTAATTTTGGCTTCAGATAATTTTGCCTCAGCACGTATAACGGTTGAGTCAGCTACCAGTTTAGTGCTCTTTCGTGTGTCGTAAATTTGCTTTGAGATCAATTTTTCTTTGATTAAATCATTGGCTCTTTGATATTCCTTATCCGCCAGAGCGTAATGATTTTGTGCTACAATTAGATTGGCATTTTCTTGCGCGACAATGGCTTTTAGTGGGCGAGGGTCGATAACATATAACACATCGCCTTTGTTGACGAATTGCCCATCTTCAAATTTTACCTCCGTGATAATACCGGTTGCTTGCGGTCGTATTTCGACATAATCGACAGCCGTTAGACGCCCTGAAAACTCTGTCCATAACCTGATCGCCTGCTCTTCAATAATAGTAACATCAACAGACATTGCCGGTGGTTTTGCATTGCCAGCTGATGGGGTATTGCTCGCAATCGCATTGTGAATAACATCTGTCATTGTAAATGCAGTGACAATAGTTATTGCACTTAAGAGAGCAATTTTTTTAAAGCTCTTTGTCTTTGCCATTAAACGACTCAGTAAACTTGCTTGTTTATAATTTATCATGGGACAGTTCTTCTAAGTTTAGGGTTCGAAATAATCCCTGTTTCACATCACTCTTTAACGTTGCTAAATTATTTTGAATGCGAGCCATCATCAATTGCCCCATGATGAAAGTCAGAATCTGCGATGCCATAGCAGAGGTATCCGTTTTCGGAGGTAACTGACCGGCATCGACCAATTCCTGTAAGGTTGCTATCATAATCTTTCCCTGACGACTGAAAATTTCATCGGCTTTTTTTTGTATTACTTCTTCGTTTCCCGCCATTTCAGAGCCCAACGAGGCAAAGGGGCAGCCACAAACTCGTTCATATTTATCGAATGCCTGTTTTTGCTTTTTATAAACAAAAGCCGCCAACTGCTCAAAACGTTTAACTGGAGGGACTTTTGTAGAAAACACATTAATCAAATCTGATTCAAAGCTTTGATAAGATTCCTCCATAACCGCAACGGCCAGCTCCGCTTTTGAGGAAAAGTAATAATAAAAACTACCCTTATTTACACCGGATGCCATACAGATGTCATCAACACTCACAGAACCGTAGCTACTTTTCCAGATTAGCTCATTCGCGGTTTCTAACAGCTTTGTTTTTACTTTTGTGGGTGAACGGCCCATGGGTGAAACTCACATACTAACTAATTATGACTAGACTAATATTATTTAACTGACTAGTCAATTATTAATTTATTCGCTAGGGTGATGGGGCAATCGTCTTTAATACCACCATTTATAAGCGCCTTCTATAATAATGCATACTCAAGTGTTACCCGTTATTAAGATAACGCCTACGCCAATATTTATCACTGTCTCTGTTTAATCGAATAACGCGCAACAGTCAAAACATTGAATTAACCGATTTCGTCACCAGTTAGTCTGAATGGCTTCTCATCCCCAACAGCAAAAAGATATTCATTGCACTGTGCAAAACCGGTGAAAACAGAATTCGATACTCTGAGTGATGCACAGGAAGATACGCTTCATCTGAAGCAATCTTTCGTCATAGTGTTAGCTTTCACAATAGTGCTATGGTTAATAAAAATAGTCGAAACATTGATGGGTATTGAGCTGTACCAATATGGTATTTATCCTGGGCAGCTAAGCGGACTAACAGGTCTTTTCTTAGCACCATTGATTCATAGCTCATTCTCGCACCTGTTTGCCAACACTGCACCGCTTCTTATACTGGGTACAGCACTATTATATGGTTACCCGAAATCAGCAAAAATTGTGGTTCCAGTGATATACATCGGTACCGGTCTAGGTGTCTGGCTTTTTGCACGCCAGTTTTATCATATAGGCGCAAGCGGTCTGGCTTTTGGATTTATGTTCTTCGTTTTTACGATTGGCGCAATTAGATGGGACAGGCGTGCAATTGCACTATCAATGATTGTGTTCTTTCTATACGGGAGCATGATCTGGGGTATATTTCCAAGTGAACCTGGCATCTCCTTTGAAAGCCACTTTTTTGGGGCCATGATTGGCATTATTCTGGCCGTGTTTCTAAGAAAATATGACCCAAAAATACCAGAGAAAGAATATAACTGGGAGGAAGATGAAGGAGACGATTCGGCGTATTTTGATTAAAAGAGTTCGTTTTTATAATAGAGAGCCAAATTGATGGAGATATTCGTGTCTGCAAGATGGCAGACGGTGGAGTTCTTGAGGAAAAGATTGTAAGTATTGATAATTCTTTGAGACGCGTATCCTATCGTATAACTAATTCACCACTTGATTTAGAATTCCACTTTGCCTCAATGCAAGTGGTTCCAAAGGGTAAGGTTGCTACCATGATTTGGGTTACCGATCTTAAGCCAGATTTGATGGCAGAGCAGTTCGACATGATCCTCGAAGAGGCTATTCCAGGAAATAAATCTGCTCTGGCAGGAAGTTAATCTTAAAGTCTAATTTTTCGTGGAAGTATTGAGGCTCATGAAATAAGAAAAATCAGACTTAACTTTCCGTAAACCAATGAGTAATAGTATCTAAACGTAATAAGGTGACGGAGGGATTATTTATTAACCTGTATATCCAATTGATCAAAATTTAATCCCTTCGGCACCTTTAATTCATAGAACTTGTGCTTGTAAATTTAAGCGGATTGCGATGTGAATTGCGCTGTTGTCATCGGTTTTGAAAAGAGTGGAAAGCTATTTTCAATGGTTGATTTCTGTTTGTTGGGATCGATGGTTGCTGTGGCATCTGTTAAAACAGACACCTCGAAACCTTTGTCGTAGGCATAACGCATTGTGCACTCTACACAGGCGTCAGTGAGCAAGCCAGCGAGCACTAGGTGAGTAATATTTTTTTCTTTAAGGATGATACTAAGATCTTTATTTAGAAAAGCGTTCATACCAGTTTTTTCCAAAAAAATATCTTCATCATACAAATTCAACCCCTCAGCAGATTGGGCTCCCCAAGTACCTTTTAAAAATCCGCCACTTTGTGCCACAGCCGCAAAAATGCCATAGGGTGAGTTTCCTGCTTCCGCGTATCCGTCGCTAAAAGCGACAGCGGTATTTATTATAGTCATATTCGCCAGACGGGCCTTGGCGATAGCATCGTTCAATTTTTGCAGCAGGTGGTTTTCATTTGCAACCGGGCGAACGGCTTTATAAAACGCGCCACCTTCAGATAAAAAGTCATTTTGACCATCAATAATTAGCAGTGCTGAATTGTTTGTATTCATAATAAACTCTCTCGTTAGTGAAAAATTAAAATAATTGCCTAAGTGGCGGTGTTACATCGGTAAAAAACATATTGGACCAATTGGTCCATAAGTAAGCAAAAAAAACTGGAGCTAAAGTGCTCTAATCGTCGTCTTTACAATTGATTCAACTTCTTTTTGGCTTGCGCCAGCCTTAACCCGGGTTTTCAAGCCGGTGAAACTATTAAAAATAAATTGAGCAAGCTCCTTTGCATCTGTATCTTGGGTTATTTCATTATTTTTTTTCGCTAGCATTACCGCATCTTCAAAAATTGATTCAAAACGGGTAATGCTTTTGGATACTATTGCGGCTATTGCAGGTTTTTCCTGGGTAAATTCAACTGCGGTATTTAGCAAAAAACAACCTATTTTTTTTGAGCTTCCTTTTGCTTCTTCAGCATTTTCTAACAAAACTTCCTCAATAAAGCGAATGCCAGATTGGCTTTCGTTTAAAGCCGTTATCATATTCTTCGCGAGATTATCCTGATAACGAAGAAGACATTTTTCAAACAGTTTCTCTTTATTTGAAAACGTTTTATATAGACTGCTTTTTGAAAGATGAGTCGCTTTTAGTAAATCCTGTAGAGAGCAAGCTTCATATCCTTTAGACCAAAACAGATTCATTGCCGCTTCAAGTGCGGTGTCAGTGTCGAATTGTTGTGGTCTGCCTAAAGTCATTCTTTTATTTTAGACCGAACGGTCCGTAAGTCAAGTTGCATTTTGTGAATGTGAAATAAGTGCGTGGTTTGAGCTTACTGAGCTCTCCCATGTAAGACGGGGATTAATCTTAAAAGTTAAGACGGGTGTCCTTCTAAGTCTGGATCATCAACATAGAGGTATCCGTTATGTAACACCCAATCAGAGCCATACAGGTAAAGATAAAGAAATACTACAGAAGTGAAATAATCTCTATGAGCTCGCACGAAAAAGAAACCCGGCAAGATGGTCAGGAAATGTACGTAACTGGAATTTAATTAACGCTGTCGAGCTCAACACTGAAGTAAAAAATAGTCGCTTGAAAATTTAGCCCTGAGTTTTTGAGATACGTCAAGGCGTTGCTTATCTATTGAAACTCAAGCCCGATAGCTTGTTATAATGTACACAAATAATACTAATATATTCGAGGAGCTTAAGATGACACGTCATGTAGCCACTTTTATCTTATTGCCATTTATAATGGTGCTTGGCTCTAGTTGCAGTAAAGAGGTCAGTTTTGCCCAGGATGTTCAGCCAATTTTAAAGAATCATTGCGCAGAATGTCATGTTAAGGGTGAAAAAGGCCACGAGAAAAGCGGCCTCAGCATGGAAAGTTATGCCGACCTAATGAAGGGGACTAAATTTGGCCCTGTAATAGTCGCGGGAGACAGTCTTTCAAGCACGCTATCGCGATTGATTGGGCATAAGGCAGATAAGTCTATAAACATGCCGCATGACAAAAATCGGATCCCGCTTGATAAAATTGAGTTGATAGACAGCTGGATCGAACAGGGCGCTAAAAACAATTGATGCTATAAACAGAGTCTATTAACATGCATTAAAACTTTTGCGCCTCCTCAATATCCTGCTGGAAATATGGGGCGCTGAAGATTTATGCTGATTTGAATATCTCATCCATCGCTTGTATATATAGATTATTGCCACAGTAACAAATGATTACGGTGTGATTTCTTACATTTCACTAATGACCCTGGCAAACTCCTCGACCTGTTCCCAATTAGTAAAATCAGTAACCGTATCAAGGCTGGTTGGGCCATGTGTAATATACATTATTAGACGTATCATCATACGATCAAAAAAAAGGTATTTCTGATAATCAATTTCCCCAGCGAACACGGCTAGTTTATCAGGCCGCCATGCCACCTGTTGCAGAAATTTCTGCATATATGGATTGGTATCAGGCTGGTTCTTGTTCGGCTTTCTGGCAACGACATTAACAGAGAAAAAGGCAGCCGGTTTATTTTGCAGAATATCTTTGTTCTGCTTAACAAAATCTAAAACTTTTTTATTGTGTTTTCCATAGCGTATACTCGCGCCAATAACAATCTTATCAAATAGCTCAGCTTCTACATGGCATTCGTCATCGATGGAAACTAATTTGACAACATGGCTATATTGTTCAAGCACCCATCGTATTTTCTGGCATATCTTTTTGGTGTGCCCGTCAGTGGTGGAATAAATGATAAGGATATTTGTCATTTTAGTTATCTGCTAATTTCATATAATGAGTGTAATACAATCAGTGTAATCAAGCACCTTGATAATCGCTTAGTTAATTAAGTAACACTTGTTAATAACAGCGGAGCCTAACGAGACACTCATCGTTAGAAAAGACAAAGCATAATTGTTTACCTGACCATTTCACTAACTCAATGTAATCGGTTAATTTAATCAGTAAGCCCTCAGGCATATCGTTACGGGGATTACCCACAAATGGAAACAGGGTATGTACTTGCTGGTTTTTATGGCCAGGGTGCTGGGCTTTTAACGCGAAGTTTATGCGACGTTTGACGTTGGTAAGAAAGGAGTTTCTACAATGTAACGGGGTTGTTAACCCTGGCATCAACATAAAATTCTATAACACAATTTTTACTTCACTGGCTTCAGTCATAGCCTGAATTGCATCTTCCAGGTTTATCTGGTCCGGGTTTTCTGTGCTTTGTTGCGCCAGCTGTTGAACCAGCTCATCCTGTTCAAACATTGAAGATGATCCATCACTATTTTGCAGATAAGCAGCCCAGGGTACAAACTTGGTCAAAGGAAATAACTGATCAGCTGCAGGTGAAATATCAATATTAAGGCCGGCGATAAACAAGACTTTTTTGCCATGATAGTCATCATTTTTAACAAGGGTTCGAAAGGTACGATCAAATTCGATTTGTGTATTAATTTGTGCAGCAATTAAATGAGGAGAAGCTGCGGAGATAATTTGTGGCATGTAACGAATTAAATTGTGCTCTAAATGATGCGTGTTTTCTTCAACCTGTGAAATGTTACGCTTGAAATAAAACAAATCTGCCGTCAACTTATCGGCGATGGCCTGTGGTGCTGAACCGACGAATGCAGAAGTGCCCATTTTGTTTAATAGCGTCTCTGAAACCCTAAACACTTGTGAGGTGCTGAGTATGTTAAGGGGGGTGAACTGACCATTTGCATCTGATTTAATTAATTTATTAAGAAATAACAATAAACCTTCATCACGCCGATCATTTAGTAACTGGTTATCAACAATTATGCAATGCTGGCCTTTATATGTGTGTAGTAGTATTTTCTGTTGCGCAAATCGGTATTCAGTTTGATACCAGCTAATGACATCGGCTACTTTTCCGCAGTTAGGGCCGCATTGTTGGTCAGTTGTTTGTAAGCGTCGATAAATACCAAATTCTTTGCTTTGTGGTTCATAACCAACATGACTGGCTTGAATAATAAGCAGGTCTTGCCCATGTGCCGAATGTGGCCCATGCCGGTCAGTTGCCACAATGCCACCGACCTGGCCGTGATTAAAAGGGAAGGTACCAAAGTGTTTGGCAATCATGATAATGGGATAACCCTGACTTTCATCAGAGCAAAAAGCACGAGAGGGCATTATTTTACCGGCATCAAAACCCAGTGACTTACACCAGTTATATAAACGGGGCATAAAAAGGTTGTAACGCATCATCATGTTTTTTATCTTGAAGCCCCCAACGGGTTCAAGTGTGTTCGCAGCGAGATCAGGCATTAGCTAATTACCATTTTAGTTGTTATATTCCATGACTGATTGTAAACATGTTCTCAGTAGAAGGAAAAGCTTGAGTAAATAATTCTAAAAATCAAACAATCTCAAATAATTATGGGTCTGCCTATTAACCAGTCAAAACACTACAATATTTTCTATAATATAAATTTATTGTTTGATTTGATACGTTGTTGAGCTACCTCAATGCAAATAAGTGAATTCTAATATATTAATATATTAAGTGTTTTTTTAAATACGTGAGTAGCCTGTCCGGGCTTAATTTTTAAGGAGATCATAATGGTTAAAGTAATAGTTGGTTTCATAGCAGGTGTTGTGTTTTTCGGCATATTAGGCTGGAACCTGGCTTCTGATTTGATGCTTCGCGAGGTGCCTAGCCCTTATGGGGTTGAAGAAACCGCAGCACGTATTCAACGTAATATTCAATCTTTATCTGCCAATGGATGGGCGCTTTCCGGTTTACGTAACCCCGCCAGAGCCGTGGCAAAGTCAGGTACAAACGTCCCGCCTACCTTATTAGTTGAGGCCTGTAGTACCAAGTACTCTGGCCCCATACTGAAAAGAGGTGGAACACGCATACTGTCAATTTTAATGCCCTGTACTATAACGGTTTATAAAAAAGACGATGGTAAAACCTATATAGGTCTGATGAATTCGGGGTTAATGGGCAAGATGTTTGGCGTGGGTGACATTATGGGTGAAGTGGCAAAAGACCAGGAACAGTTTGTCACCTTCGATCCTAAAAAACCGGCTCCACCATTAATTAAGGTTCGCCCTGGTGGCGGCGGTGCAGGTGGCAAAGCTGATGATGGGTGCTAAGAATGAAATTAATAAAAACTCATTTCATCCAGATAGGGGGCGATATGTTTATATTAAATAGAAAAGGTTTATCGCTTGCCATGGCCTTTGTTATGGCCCTGGTAATAAGTAGTCTGACAATAAGCGGCCCGGTACAGGCCAATGCGGCGGTTACGGCAAAACAAACTGATAAAGTAGTTGATAAAGGCGTAGCGGCAGACGTGTTTGATATTGCAACGGATAATAATGAAAAAATGTCCACAGCAGATCACTCCAAGTTCAAGGAACTTCAGGTCGATTTTAAAGATGGCCCTGCGGTTACCAAGGCCTGTATTAGTTGTCATACCGAGGCATCTAAGCAGATACATAAAACAACACACTGGAGCTGGGATTACATTAACGCAGATACTAAACAGCATCTGGGTAAGAAGAATGTAATTAACAACTTCTGTACTTCAGTGCCATCAAATTACAAATTCTGTTCGGCTTGCCATGTTGGCTATGGCTGGGAAGATGAAAATTTTGATTTTAAATCTGAAGAAAATGTTGATTGCCTGGTTTGTCACGATACTACCGCCAGTTATAAAAAACTGCCGGGTCTTGCCGGGCACCCAAATTACAAAACGATTGAATGGCCGCCTCACTCAGGTAAATTTAAGCCACCGGTAGATTTACAACGGGTGGCCAAAAATGTGGGTAAAACCAGTCGTGCGACCTGTGGTGCATGTCACTTCCGTGGTGGTGGTGGTGATGCGGTTAAACATGGTGATCTGGATAGTTCATTAACTAATCCGGAGCGTTATCTCGATGTGCATATGGATGCTAAGGGGCTGGATTTCTCTTGTTCTAAATGTCACACCAGTGATAACCATCAAGTGGCCGGTAGTCGTTATAACCCAACCGCGGTTGATGACAAAGGGACCTTGATTCGGGGCAGTAAAGTAGAGCGTAATGCAGCGACCTGTGTTGCCTGTCATGGCAATGTGCCTCACAGTGGTGAGTTTGTGAAAATGAATGAACACACTGACAAGTTAGCTTGCCAGACATGCCACATTCCTGCTTATGCACGGGGTAAAAAACACACCAAGATGTCATGGGACTGGTCAACATTAGGCGATCTTACTGACAAAGGTGAACGTAAACGCATTAGAGGTAGTCAAGGTACGGTTGTTTACGATAGTAAAAAAGGTAACTTTACTTACGAGCGTTACGTGATTCCTGAGTACCAGTGGTTTAATGGCGGCGTTGATTATACTTTATCCGACACCGTGTTTGATCCCGCTAAAGTACTAAAGATCAACTCATTTAGAGGTGGCCCTGATGATGAAAACTCACGCATCTGGCCGACTAAAGTATTCCGCGGGAAGCAGATGTATGACAAAGTTAACAATACCTTAGTGGTTACCAGCCTGTCTGATGACCCTAAAACAGCCCTCTGGAAAAACTACGACATCAACAAAGCAGTTGAGTTTGGTATGAAGTCTGTCGGCAGAGAGTTTAGTGGTGAAGTTGGCTGGATTGAAACAGAAATGAGCTGGCCTATTACCCATATGGTTGCACCTAAAGAAGATGTTGTTCAATGCTATCAATGTCATAAAGCTGAAGGTCGCCTTGCCGGTATAAAAGGTATCTATATGCCCGGTGCTAACAACACACCATTAATAGATAAAATGGGTTTTGTCATTGCACTGCTTACGCTAATCGGCGTGCTAATACATGGCTTAATTCGTTATGTAATGTTTAAGAGAGGGGGTTAAGACAATGGCTGAAAGAATTTATATATTCAAACGTTTTGAACGTTTCTGGCACTGGTCTCAAGCTCTGCTAATCTTCACCATGCTGATTACAGGGTTTGAAGTTCACGGGTCTTATGAGTTGTTAGGTTTTAAATCAGCAACTGAAATCCACACTATCGCTGCGTGGACGTTAGTGGGGTTGTGGGTGTTTGCCATCTTCTGGCATTTCACTACAGGTGAATGGAAGCAATATATTCCAACCCTGGAAAAAGTGGATCAGATGTTGAAGTTTTACCTGACCGGTATATTCACAGATGCGCCACATCCGTTTAAACAAACCACCGTGCGTAAACATAACCCACTGCAAAGACTGGCATATCTATTTATATTGGTCTTTATTAATCCTTTAATCTGGATAACAGGCTGGTTCTATCTGTTTTACAGCTCATGGGGTGACTGGGGTTTAGGCTGGTTAAGCCTGGAAACGGTTGCACTGTTCCATGTAATCGCTGCCTTTATGATGTTGATATTCGTGATTGCTCATATTTACCTGGCAACAGCAGGTCATACCGTAACATCACATATCAAAGCGATGATTACCGGTTGGGAAGATGTGGACGACGACGATGAGGCACAGAGCAAATAAACATAAAGTTCTGTAGCAAGGAGAGGGGCCTGGATAAACTGGCCCCTTATATAATGAAAAGTGAGTAGATGAAAATAGTAAAATACAGTTTATTTATTTTAGTTTTTCTTTTTATGGAAGCACTTTTTGCGGTTGACATGGAATCTATACCTCATGTTAATAAAAAAGCCTCCGACAGTTTTAAATATGATTATCTCTATGCCAATTCAAACAGAGCCTTTGCTATCGCACCTGGTGGTGCCTGGTCATGGGTGGCCAATAAGGCAACAGTTGAAGCCGCTAAAGAAGCTGCATTAAAATCCTGTAGTCGTCATACACAACAAAAATGTATTTTGTTTGCGGTTAATGAACAGGTTATTTTTAATTATAACAACTGGTATAAATTGTGGGGTCCGTATAAAACAACACAGCAGGCACTGCAATCTACAAGTGGCGTTTTAGTTGGGCAAAAATTTCCAGACATTTTATACACCGACACAATGGGAAAAAAGAAGTCGATTCATGATTTAAAAGGTAAGGTCATCTTTGTACACTTCTGGGGTAGCTGGTGCCCATCTTGCGGTTACGAGTTTCCTGCAATACTGGATATGTATCGCATTGTTAATGACCTTATGCCAGGACAAGTTGAGTTTGTTATTTTGCAGGTGCGTGAAACCCATGAAACGTCAAAAAAATGGGCCTTAGATAATAGCCTGGATAAACTACCTTTATCTGATTCCGGAATAAAAAATGAAGGTGATGATATGTTAAGTTTAAAAGATGGTAAAAAAAATAAAGACAGACAGCTTGCTCGTGTTTTTCCAGCAAGTTATGTGTTAGATAAAAATGGAATAGTGGTGTTTTCAAATTCGGGATCAATTGAAAACTGGACAGAGTATGTGAATTTTATTAAAGATACTGTTAAAGATTCTGGTAAGTGATCCTGGTAAGTGATTTTGGTAAACGATTCTGGTAAGCAATTTTGCCAAGCGATTCTGGTAAGCGGTTCAGGTTTTATATTAAGAATAATGTTTATTGTATTAAATGTAACTTTTTAAAATGTCGATCTTAATTAAGAATATGTCAAGAGTTTAGAGGGAGGTAATAGTCATGATAAAAGATCAGGAAAAATATGATGTTGGACTTACTACTGTGTTATTGGATCGCTTTGAACATCAGCGGTTGCCAGCAGCACTGGCTATTCAGAAAAAAGTTGAAAGTGGTGAGCTGTTAAATGAACTTGATTTAAGTTTTATAAAAGAGGTTTCCAAAGACATAAATGGCAATAACTCCTTTTTAGAACGGCACCCTGACTGTAAAGAGATCGCGACGCGCATGATGAATTTATGTTGTGATATTATGAAAAAAGGACTGGATAACGAACAGTCAAATAAAATCAAAAATTGAATGGGTTACAGCATTATCTGCATTAGAAACCGATTTGACACTTCAGCTTGATCAGAGGTCCCTGGCAAAGTCAGGGAAGTCCAGTGCGTAAAACTCCCTGGTGGCATATTATTTTTTATGTTTTAGAATCATTGTCATACATTTAGTGAGCTTATTGTTATATGTGTGTTACAGCATCTCATTGTCACTAAGTCCTCAATCTCAGTAAAAAACCGTCGAATTACGATCATTTCCACTATATTTAATCTCTAACAAAAGACAGCATTAATTAATGCTGTGATAAGTATGACCGTAGGACTAACGTTTGTTATCCTCAAACATTTTTCGTTTTCTAGAGTACATATCATGGGTAAAGAACAAAACAGAAAAATGTAAAGAAAGTACCTGTCATGACAGCCAAAGAAAAAAGGCAGCCAAACGAGTTAAAAAGATTGAAAAGAAGGGGCTTGGTATTAGCTGAGTTAAAGCCCAACATAACAACAAAAAAAGAAGCTGATGAGGCTTCTTTTTTTGTTAAGTAATGCCAGAAAATTTTAAAACTTCAATATCGATATATAAGGGGATCATCATATGATGGTGTTTTTTGATACATATCAAAAAAATCATAATGTTATTTTTCTAGATTGTGACTGTGTTAAATTAATCGCTAATTTTTCATGGTAGAGTATTTCACTACTTATCCTCTAGACGTCTCATCTCTAGACATTAGTATCCCTAGACGCCTCATCTCTAGACAGTATTATCCTAGACGCTTCATCTCTAGAAAGTATCAATTAAAGACACTGCTGCCAAATGTGTAGCTTAATCTTATGTGTACGATTGGAGTATAAAATGAAAATTAATTTATTAGTCACGCTGATTCCAGCTGCCTTACTTTTCTCAACGGCAGTGCAATCACAAAGCTCGTTTCTTTCAACCTGGGGTGGCATATACCCCGGATCAACATCAGCTAATGATGGAGGCTGTCAGCTCTGCCATGCTGCTAGCACCCAAAATCTTAATCCATACGGAGCAGCCTTATGCTCATCTAGTGCAGGCAGCATTGCTAATCGAATTGTGGCGGTTGAGTCCCTGGATTCAGATTTTGATCCAACCGGTTCAAGTAATATCATCGAGATCAATGCTAACGCGCAACCCGGCTGGACACCCGGCGGTAACAACACAATTTATTCTCGATCTAATTGCAACCCTACAGGAGGAGCCGAGACGCCACCTTCTTCTATTACGAGTGCCTTAGATCCCTCAATCGTCAATGTGCCACCCGTTGCAGATGCTAATGGCCCATATAATGGCACTGTCAATGTAGCGCTTAGCTTTAATGGCTCAGCCTCAAGTGATATTGACGGAACGATCGTTGCCTATACCTGGGATTTCGGTGATGGCGGTACGGGTAGCGGCGCAACGCCGACATACACCTATCTTACTGATGGCACCTTTACAGTAAGTCTTACTGTTACTGATGATGTTGGTGACACCGGAACAACAACCACAACCGCCACTATTGGTCTGGGTAATTTACTGCCTGTAGCAAATGCGGGTGGTCCATACAGTGGCATCGTCGGTACCGTAGTTGCATTTGATGGTTCCTTGTCTAATGACCCGGATGGCAGCATTATCGCCTATACATGGGATTTTGGGGACGGAACAACTGGAACGGGTGTGAGTCCCTCACATACCTATGCTTCTGCAAATATCTATAACGTCACCCTTACGGTGATGGACGATGCAGGCGCAACCAATTCAGTTGGAACCACGGCCAGTATTACAGCTGCACCGGTTAATCAACCACCAACCGCCGATCCTGGTGGCCCGTATAGTGGAGGAACGGTCGGTGTATCTTTGACATTCGATGGCACTGCTTCTAACGATCCGGATGGCAGAATTGTCTCCTTCGTCTGGGATTTCGGCGATGGCGCAACAAGCAGTGGCGCAAGGGTGACTCATGCCTTTGCGATGGATGGTACTTATACCGTTAGCCTGACCGTTACGGATGATGCGGGTGCAACTGGCACATCCTCTACGACAGCGACTATTGGCAACATCATAATCAATATACCACCGGTTGCTGACCCAAATGGCCCGTATTCTGGGACAACGGATGCCCCAGTCGCATTTGATGGATCAGCTTCTAATGACCCTGACGGTACCATAACGGCATACAACTGGGACTTTGGAGATGGTAGTACTGGCACGGGACAAGCCCCGGCACACACCTATGCGTCGAGTGGAAATTACACCGTTACATTGATGGTAACCGACAATAGCGGTGACACAGGTTTAGCTATTACAAGCGCTTCTATTGGGCAGGGTAATCTGCCACCTGCTGCCGATGCGAATGGCCCCTATAATGGCATCGAAGGTGTTGCAGTGGCATTTGATGGATCAGCTTCCAGTGACCCAGATGGGACCATCACCACTTACGACTGGAACTTTGGTGACGGTACCACGGGCAGTGGTGCAAACGTATCACATGCCTATACTGCAGCCGGTACGTATAACGTGACGCTGACTGTGACTGATGATACAGGTGCCACGGGTTCTATCGGTACAAATGCCATCATTAGCGCTGTAGGTGGTGGTAATGGCGATGATGATGACGATCATGACGGTCATGATGATCATGACGATGACGACCATGACGACGATGACGACGATGACGACGACGATGACGATGACGATGACGATGACGACAGAAAGAGCCATCATCATCGCTCTTAAGAGTATCGTTTAAATCACAACGCTTGCAGGGGGAGAGGTCGCTCTCTCCCTCTGTTTTTAATAATCAGCTAATTTAGTTTTATTTCGTATTTCATTCGAGTCTGTCCCATTTAATTTTGTGCTCTGGCACACTTGCTAACATGGGTTAAGTTGAGCACTTATAGGTCGACTTCAGTCGCAAAACATTTAGTCTGATCACTTACACAAACAATAAAAAGGCCGTGTTTTTTGAATTGGAACTAATCCAGTTATCCATTCCAGGAGTAATGGTTTATTTGCGAATAATGAAAGCGCAATTGTAAATAATGTTTTCATCTAAACGAGTTGTGCTATTTGGGTTTAGCATCATTTCATAATCACAAGGACCTGCCTAATAACTGAAAAACAAATCCTTGCCAGTCGCAAGGAACCTTACGCAGTGTTTTTAAAGTCAGACATTGTGCGGCCGATGGATCCATAGCGACGCACTTCAGTTCTATCATCGTCCGCTAATGAAATAACGATAGATTCTTTGTGATTCTTTGTGGACGTCCATACCGATAAAAAGTATATTAGATTGTGTCATGTCGATCTGTGAGTCGGTTAAAGAATGTTTCCGCCTTCATATTATGGCACTGGCTGCTTTGGTAGCTAACCCACGCAGGACAGAGATCGGCAGCCTTTTGGGGAAATCATTATGTCTAGCTATAAGATTTCAAAAAAAATATGTGCATAAAAATACCTAAAAACAAAATCATATATTTGTCAGAACCCGAAGATACTCATGAGTACACAAAACGACTTGATCAAGCATATACTAAATATGCAAAAGCATATGATGTTGCAGTAAAGTTATTTCCTGTCTGGAAGACCTGGTTGGAAAGAGTTCTCCCTCATATTGAAGGTAAACGTGTGCTGGAGGCATCCTTTGGAACAGGTTATTTGTTGCTTCAATATGCCTCTCAGCATGAATCATATGGGATTGATTATAATGCTCGTATGGTCGAAATCGCTAAAAACAATCTTTCTAAGAAAAGTATACAGGCAGACCTGCGAAAGTGTAATGTTGAGGAGTTGCCGTTTCCAGATGAATATTTTGATTGTATTGTCAATACAATGGCTTTTTCGGGTTACCCAAGCAGCGAAAAAGCCATGATGGAATTCCACAGAACATTACGCTCAGGGGGTAAACTAATACTTCTTGACTTCAACTACCCATCCAACAGAAATTTACTCGGCTATCTATTGGCCAAATTAATGGAGAGAGGCGGGGACATCCTTAAAGATATCTCAAAGTTACTTGTACAGTTTGGTTTTGAATTTAATGACAGTGAAATAGGGGGCTGGGGTAGTGTGCATTTATATATCGCTAAAAAAAAAGAATCGACAGGTTGATTCCAGACTTACCACTGATACGAGAAGAGAAGCTCTCAAGGCAAATTAACTCGGTAAGCGCAAAAGACGCGCTGCCGGTTAATTGCGACGTTAGCCAAAAGGAGAACACTTGGCTCTTACGATAAAATGGAGATTGTTAGCGTCTATTATATCTTCTTTAGCTTTATTATTAGTAATTGTATTTCGCTGGCAAATCATCGATATTGTCACCGTGTTTTTAATTATGCCAGTTTTAGTAATTTTCTGGTTATCATTCATAATTACAGGTATATTCAGCCTAACCTGCCTGCGAAATCGCAATTCAACAGGTAGAGTAGCAATTGCTCCTATAGCAATACAAATAGTTACATTATTTCTTATCGTCTTCATCCCATTTACTAAAATATGGATTACTGCCAACTTTTATATTTATAAAGCCGAAAGAGAAGAAATAGTAAATAATATAAATCAAGGCACATATAAGGAACATGAGCTTTTAAACAACATCTATTTTATACCTCTTGGTAACAGCTACCCGCGTGTTTCAATGGGCGGTAATGATGTAGCAGTTGAAGAAACAGATGGAAAAAAACATATATTCTTTTATACATTCAGAGGCATATTAGATAATTATTCAGGTTTTATTTATGTCCCTAGTGGAGGTAGTGTGAGCAACTTTTCAGATCTGAATGAGGAGCATAGTACAGATATTCGAATGTTGGAGAATAACTGGTACTATGTGTCACATCACTAAATAGCTAACTATAATGCGTTGAAACCGTGTGAGCATAAAACTGCGCACACTCGGTCCAGGCTAAACAGCTAGCTTAGCCATATAGAATGTAAGCTGCACCCTTAAGGGGAATCGTTATGACTATGTTGTCATCGGAGTAAAGGTAAAAATATGCCTAAAAAATTTATAGCACCAACTCAGGAAGCGGGTGCAGAACTTTTCTCCAGACAAATTGATGGGGAAGTCATTATGCTAAATTTGCTTAAATTTAAAGATATCGCAGACTACTCTGAACATCCCGAATTAGACGACGGAAAGAGAATTACAGGAAGAGAGGCTTATAAGCGATATATAGAGCAAACGTTGCCCCTCCTGAAAGAAAAAGGAGGAGAGATAATGTTCATGGGAGAAGGTGGTAATTATTTAATAGGCCCCGCCAATGAAGCATGGGATTTGGTATTACTCATCAAACAAAAGTCACTTGCAAACTTAATGGCAATGGTAAACGATAAAAAATATAGGTCTATTTTGGGTCATAGAGATGCAGCGCTAGAAGATTCACGGTTGTTACCATTAATAGAGAATGTAGCAATATAAAAATGTAGTGTGTATGATGCTGGAAAGTCTATGATTTATGATTTGCTAAATTTTTTGTAATAATAAATCAAAGACCTGAGTCTGTAACGTTTAAAACTTTATAAGTAAAAAATAAGAAAACCAGATATGAGACAGGAAGAAATAATAATCGAAACGGAATGCTCTAAAGTTCGCGTTATTGAAATTCAAAAAAACACGACATCAACATGGCACTATCATACTGAATTAACAGATAATTGTTTTTGTTTGATAGGTCAAATAAAAGTACATACTAAAAACCCAGATCAGACAGTAATATTAAACCCCGGTGAAAGGCATACAATAAATGGAGTGTCAACACTATTTCGTACCTAGATTAGCGTCAATTTTATTAATCTGATCTAACCGTACTTTTTCAAATTTTACGGGTGGTAAATATTTATTAAAACTATGTGGCCGATAGTAG
>Ga0316206_1001603_pt1 | contig 18982 bp, 15 predicted proteins | sample 6monthpyrite_MG_FD_204942 | JGI IMG/M metagenome (GOLD analysis project Ga0316206, IMG submission 204942) | Microbial mat bacterial communities from mineral coupon in-situ incubated in ocean water Damariscotta River, Maine, United States -... | ecosystem: Environmental > Aquatic > Marine >... | reverse complement strand
CCCGCGGTGCTCCTGCACCATGCGCACCGCACGCTCACGGACCTCGGGTGAAAACTTCTTCGACTTGTTCATGGCTCCATTCTCTCAAGAGTTGGGGCCTCCTCAAAACCCGGGGCGGTTCAGTATTCTGCAATTTCTGATATTCGATCAATCGCTAAAGCGAGACTAACTAATTGTCACTTAGTTGGTTCTCTTTAGTACCTGCTTTTTTGCATTATCATGAGAAATTCCAGAGCCAGCCTCCATCTGTATTATAGGTTTCTCTAAATCTCCATATAATTCAATCTTGTCCCGCATAACTTCAAATGCATTCACATCCAAATAAAATGGCGACATCCTTGCCATGCTGCGTAATTACTATAAGGTTGTTTAGTATCGTGCGCTTGCTTAAGAAAAGAGGCCACTCCCGAGCGAAATTCAGACATAGACCGGATATCTTGATTTATTTTCAATCTTTGCACGATACACTTCAGCAATGGACATTATTTTGCGCAATGTAACGTGCAATATTAATGCCGTCAATTTTTGATGTTAAGGCATGGCGTTACAATTAACTGGCGCCACATTTTTCTTGCGGCGTCCGGGTTAAATTTTCTTAATCAGAAGAGATCGAACTCGATTGATTTCTGGATTATTCGTAGAAAAAATCAACAGCGAATCAATACAGGCACAAAAACCAAAAACCAATCGAGACCTCATTTGATTGCTTTAGACCAAGTTGCCTCATTTGGCGAGGGCGGCCAGCAATCACTCTATCGGGTCTCCGTTCCGCATGCCAAGCATCGTTTGACTACGGGTGTTTTCTAGGGCGCAGGATGCCGCCTGAAAAAGACTTCGTTTACTTCAATTTACCTCGCCTCTCAATGATTCTGCCGCCTACTTCAGAGTATGGCGCTGGCATGGCGGAAGGGAGGGGGTATAATTTTAAAAAATAGTCATCGAGACTTGCTTTAAACTATGGATTGGCGGAAAAAAATATCTCAGGAAGTATCCATTAAAACACCACCCACTCCCCGGTTCGTCGAATTGCTGCGGGAGGCATGGTGGTTGGCGCTGGTGGCGCTGGCGGTTTATTTGGCGATTATTCTGACGACTTACAGCCCGGCGGATCCGGGATGGTCTCATAGCGCCAGCCAGACGGCGCTGCACAACGCCGGCGGCAAGGTCGGCGCCTATCTGGCGGATATTCTGCTGTATTTGTTCGGTGTTTCCGCTGCTTGGTGGGTGGCTTTCGCGCTTTACGCCGTCTGGTGGGGTTACAAACGGCTCGATAGCGCCGCTGTGTCCGATCATCGTCCGCTGGTTGTTTCCGTGATTGGTTTTCTGTTCCTGCTGCTGGCCAGCAGCGGCTTGGAGTCGCTGCGTCTTTATACGCTAAAAGCCGTGTTGCCGCTGGCGCCGGGCGGCATGATGGGCGCGGTCGTGGGGGATATGCTTTACCGGTTGTTAGGGTTTACCGGCGCGACCCTGGCGCTATTGCTAGGGATGGCGGTGGGGTTGAGCTTGTTCACCGGTTTGTCGTGGCTGGCGGTGATGGAGGGGTTGGGCGGCTGGCTGGAGAGTGCTTATTTCTTTGTTAAAACCACTAGCCAGCATTGGCGCGACCGGCGTCTTGGCAAGGCGGCGGTGAACCGGCGCGAGGAAATCGTCAGTGACGAAAAAAGACGCCGGCGCACCCATGAGCCGTTGCACATCGAAACACCGGTCACGCGCATTCCTAAATCCGAGCGGCTAGAAAAGGAAAAGCAAGCGCCGCTGTTCGATGACTTGCCGGATTCGGCGTTACCGCCATTACGTCTGTTGGCGGACGCGGATGCCAAACCGGCGGTATTGAGCGCGGAAACGCTGGAGTTCACCTCCCGGTTGATCGAGCGCAAACTGATGGAATTCGGTGTGGAGGTCAACGTGCTTGCCGCGTTGCCGGGGCCGGTCATTACCCGTTACGAGATCGAACCGGCGACGGGTGTGAAGGGCAACCAGATTACCAACCTCGTCAAAGACCTGGCGCGGGCTTTGTCGGTGGGTAGTATCCGGGTGGTGGAAATTATCCCGGGCAAAAACTGCATGGGCTTGGAAATTCCCAATCCCACCCGCCAGATTGTACGGCTTAAGGAAATTCTGTCTTCCCGCGCTTACGCCGAGCTCCATTCGCCGCTGACCATCGCTTTAGGTAAGGATATTTCCGGCAAGCCGGTGGTTGCTGATCTCGCGAAAATGCCCCATGTGCTGGTGGCGGGAACCACTGGCTCGGGCAAGTCGGTGGCGATCAACGCCATGATCCTCAGCTTATTGTATAAAGCCACTCCCGCCGAGGTGCGGTTGATCCTGGTCGATCCAAAAATGCTCGAACTGTCGATGTACGAGGCTATTCCCCACTTGCTCGCACCCGTCGTGACCGATATGCGCCACGCCGCCAATGCGCTCCAGTGGTGCGTGGCGGAAATGGAGCGGCGTTATAAACTGATGGCCGCGCTTGGCGTGCGCAACTTGGCGGGTTGCAACCAGAAAATTCGGGAGGAGGAGAAAGTGGGCGAGCCGCTGCGCCATCCCTTCAGTCTGACCCCGGAAAACCCTGAACCGTTGTCGCCCTTGCCGCTGATCGTCGTGTTTATCGACGAGTTGGCCGACTTGATGATGGTGGCGGGTAAAAAAGTGGAGGAGTTGATTGCGCGTCTGGCGCAAAAAGCGCGGGCGTCCGGTATTCATCTCGTGCTGGCGACCCAGCGGCCGTCGGTGGATGTGATTACCGGCCTGATTAAGGCCAATGTGCCGACCCGCATCGCCTTCCAGGTGTCGAGCAAGGTGGATTCGCGCACTATTCTCGACCAGATGGGCGCGGAGGCCCTGCTCGGCCAGGGAGACATGCTCTATCTTCCGCCCGGCATCGGCTATCCGCAACGGGTACACGGCGCGTTCGTGGCGGACCGGGAAGTGCAGGAGACGGTTGACCACCTCAAGACCCACGGCGCGCCGCAATATGTGGAAGGGATTCTGGAGACCACGGCGGAGGGCGGCGACGATGGCGAAGGCGGTGACGACGCCGAGGCCGATCCGTTGTATGACGAGGCCGTAGCGCTTGTGCTTCAGTCGCGGCGCGCGTCTATTTCCTCGGTGCAGCGCCAGTTGCGTATTGGCTACAACCGGGCGGCCCGCCTGATTGAGCAAATGGAGCGCAGTGGCCTGGTCTCGCCGATGCAAGGCAACGGCAACCGGGAAGTGCTCGCCCCCGGTGGTGAATAAGGCCATGCCGCACTTCACGGTGAAAAGCCTGCTCTGTCATAATAACGATTTTTGCTTTCCGGTGTCTCGATGAAGAAAATTTTATGGCTGGTTTTGCTGCTATCGCTGCCGGCGGCGGCTTCCACGCTTGACCAGTTGCGTGCGTTTATCCGCACTACCCACAGCGCCACGGCGGATTTTACCCAGACCGTGTTGGATCAGCAGTTGACGACGTTGCAGCGGGCGAGCGGCACGTTGGTATTTTCCCGTCCCGGAAAATTCCGCTGGCAGTACCAAACGCCTTATCCGCAGCTCATCGTCGGCGATGGCGACAAACTATGGTTATACGATCAACAGCTCAAACAGGTGACGGTACGCAAGCTCGGCCAGGCGCTAGGCAGCACGCCGGCGGCGTTGCTGGCGGGCGATGGCGCGATTGAACAATACTTTCACCTGAAAGACCTGGGGAAAAACGGCGCCCTCGACTGGTTGGAAGCGACACCGAAACAGAATACGGGCAGCTTCGCGTCGATTCGCCTGGGGTTTCGCGGCGACATGCTGGCGGTGATGGAATTGCACGACCATTTCGGTCAGACCACGATTATCCGGTTCCACGATTTTCGGCGCAATCCCCCGATCAACCCGGCGATGTTTCGCTTCACGCCGCCGCCGGGTGTGGATGTGATCGGTGAGTGACCTGTTCGCCTCCACCGGCCCGTCAGCGCCGCTGGCGGAACAGTTGCGTCCACGGACGCTGGAACAAGTGATCGGTCAGCGTCATCTGCTGGCTTCCGGCAAGCCGCTCCGCCTGGCGTTCGATTCCGGCAAGCTCCATTCCATGATCCTGTGGGGGCCGCCAGGAGTCGGTAAGACGACGCTGGCGCGGCTCATGGCCCAGACCTTTGACGCCGAATACATTGCCCTGTCGGCGGTATTCTCCGGGGTAAAAGATATTCGCGAAGCGATTGACCGGGCCCAGCGCACTGCACAGCAATTCGGCCGCCGCACCATGTTGTTCGTCGATGAAGTGCATCGCTTTAACAAGGCCCAGCAGGATGCGTTCTTGCCTTACGTGGAGCAAGGGGTCATTACCTTCATCGGTGCCACCACCGAGAATCCTTCCTTTGAAGTGAACAGCGCGCTACTGTCGCGGGCGCAAGTGTATGTACTGTATGCGCTGTCGGCAGCGGAGCTGGAACAGCTGTTCGACCAGGCGGTCGCCAAGGCGCTGCCCGACATCGCGTTTACCGGTGACGCCCGTGCGTTGCTGACCGGTTACGCCGATGGCGACGCTCGCCGCTTACTCAATTTGCTGGAGCAGGTGCGCAATGCCGCGCCTACCCACGGTGTGCGCCGCATTGACGGCGAGTTCATTAAACAATCCTTGGCGCGCGGCGCCCATCTTTTCGACAAAGGGGGCGACGCATTTTACGATCAAATTTCCGCGCTCCATAAATCAGTGCGTGGCTCCGAACCGGACGCCGCGCTGTATTGGCTGTGCCGCATGCTGGACGGCGGCGCCGATCCGCTCTATTTAGGACGGCGGATGATCCGCATGGCCGCCGAGGACATCGGCCTAGCCGATCCTCGCGCCCTGCGTCTCGCCCTGGACGCGGTGGAAACCTATGAACGGTTAGGCAGCCCGGAAGGAGAGCTGGTTTTGGCGCAAGCCTGCGTTTACCTGGCTTGCGCGCCGAAGAGCAATGCCGTTTATCTCGCGTATAATAGCGCCCGCGCTTGGGTGCGCGCAGATTCATCCCGGCCGGTGCCGCCCCATCTGCGCAACGCGCCGACCCAACTCATGAAATCGTTGGGCCATGGGCGGCAATACCGTTACGCTCACGACGAACCGGAAGGATATGCCGCGGGCGAGAACTACTTTCCCGAGGGGATGGCGCGCGCTGCATTCTATCGCCCCACGCCGCGTGGGCTGGAGGGGAAAATTCAAGAGCGCTTGGCGCATCTGCGCGCGCTCGACGCCCAGGTAAAGGGCCGGAAAAAATAAGGGAGTCTTTAATAGATGCTGGAATTACATTTGCTGCGAAACGACGTGGACACGGTCGCCCAGCGTTTATCCACACGGGGTTTTACCCTGGATGCCACCGCCTTTCAGCGATGGGAAGGAGAGCGCAAAACCCTCCAGACCCGCACCGAGGAATTGCAGGCGAAGCGCAATCAGGCCTCTAAATTCATTGGCCAGGCCAAAGCCAAGGGCGAGGACGCCAGCGCCATGCTTGCCCAAGTGGCCAGTTTGGGCGATGAACTAAGCGCGGCCGAGGACGCCTTGGCGGCGGTGCAGGCCAAACTGCGCGACTTGCTGCTGAATGTTCCCAACTTGCCCCACGCCAGCGTGCCGCAGGGGCGTTCAGAACAAGACAACGTGGAGGTGCGTCGGGTGGGTGCGCCGCCGGTATTCGATTTCACGCCCCTGGACCACGTGGATCTGGGCGAAGGGCTGAAGTTGCTGGATTTCGCCGCCGCCGGCAAAATCAGTGGCGCGCGGTTTTCCCTGCTGCGCGGCGGCATCGCGCGCTTGCACCGGGCACTTGTCCAATTCATGCTCGATACCCATACAGACGCACATGGGTATACCGAAGTCTACGTGCCTTATCTGGTGAACGCCGACGCCATGCGCGGCACCGGGCAACTGCCGAAATTCGAGGAAGACCTTTTTTCCTTCGCGAGGGACGGCGGTGAGAAGTTTTACCTGATTCCCACCGCCGAAGTGCCGGTGACTAACATCGTGCGCGACGAAATCCTGGCGGCGGACCACTTACCGCTTAAATTCGTCGCCCATACCCCGTGTTTTCGGCGGGAGGCGGGAGCCTACGGCAAGGATACGCGCGGCATGATCCGCCAGCATCAGTTCGACAAAGTGGAGCTCGTGCAGATCGTCCACCCGGAGAGCTCTTACGACGCCCTGGAGGAACTGACCGGCCACGCCGAGGCGATTCTACGGAAATTGGCGTTGCCGTACCGGGTGGTTTCATTGTGTAGCGGCGATCTGGGATTTTCCGCGGCCAAGACCTACGACCTGGAAGTTTGGCTGCCGGGCCAGGCGGCCTACCGTGAAATTTCCTCATGCAGCAATTTTGAGGCTTTCCAGGCGCGGCGGATGCAGGCCCGTTTTCGTAGGGAGAAAGGCAAGCCAGAGGCCGTGCATACCCTCAACGGTTCTGGTCTGGCCGTGGGCCGGACCTTAGTCGCGGTGCTGGAAAACTATCAAAACGCCGATGGCAGCGTGACGATTCCCGAGGTATTGCGTTCCTATCTCGGCGGATTGGAGCGGATCGCCGCGGCCTAAACCACCGATTCCGTTCACCTACTTGGACGCCGTTTCCAGATGCGGCAGCGACAGCGGGGGGCGGTAAGGGGCCCGGAACTTGGCGAGAATATCGTAATAAGTGCGGATATTCTCGACAAAAATGACCGCCTCGCCGCCCCGGGCGTAACCATATTTCAGATGCGCGTAATACGCATGGCGGCTGAGTAGCGGCAGCACGCGTTTGATATTGGTCCAGTAATCGGGGTTCAGCTTCATTCGCCGCGCCAATAGCCGTGCATCCATTAAGTGCGCGTAGCCGACGTTATAAGCGGCGAGCGCCATCCAGGTGCGGTCCGGTTCGGTGATTTGCGCCGGAATTAAATCTTGGATGCGGGCCAGATAGCGGGCGCCGGCGGGAATGCTCTGGCGAGGTTCGAGACGGTTGGTGACACCAAGCTGGTCAGCGGTGACGTTGGTCAACATCATAATGCCGCGCACCCCGGTACGCGAGGTCGCCAGGGGATTCCAATGCGATTCTTGGTAGCTGAGGGCGGCCAGTAGCCGCCAGTCGATCCCCGTTCTTTCCTGCGCCTTGTGGAACAAGGCGATGTAACGCGGCAGCAGCGTATCCATCTTCGCGAGGATACCGGCGACATCGCTGGTCTCCAGCCGGTCCACGTGGCCGTAATAGCGGTCGATCAAGCGCCGCAGGGCGCCACTCTTGCGAATACGAGCAAAGAAATCCACCGCTTTAGCGTAAAGGAAATCGTCGCCATCCTTGGGGAAGGCCCAGGCTAATTTCTGCGGCCCGCTGATAGGGAAAGCGGCGTCCAGGTCGGGATAATAGTTTTTGGCGATGTCAAAAATATTAGAATCGACAATGGCCGCATCCGCCTTGCCATTCGCCACCATGGCTAGCAGTTCCTCGCTTTCCATGACAGGAACCGCCTTCCATTGCAGCTTGGGATAGCGTTGTTTGAGTTGCTTGAGGCGCGTCACATAACTACTGCCGGCAACCACCACGATGTTTTCGCCGATTAAATCCTGTATCTTTCTCGGCTTGGCGGCGTGAGTATTATAAATCACCTCCTGATGAACCCTCAGATAGGGTGGGCCGAAGCGGACTTGCTTTTCCCGCGATGCGGTGACCGTCAGGCCGGCGGCGGCCATATGCACCTGCCGGCGCGCCACGGCGGGAATAATATGATCGAATTGATTCGCGACGACGAACTTGACCTTGAAGCCTAACGATTGGGCGAAGCGCTCAACCAGGTCATGCTCCAGGCCGGCGAGCCCCCCGGTGGCGTCAACGTAATAGGTCGTCGGGCTGTTTCGGGTCATCACCACGAGTTCACCGCTTTGTCGTGGTGATGGAATCGGTTGGGGAACTGGCGTGCAACCGGATGATAATAAAATAATTATTAGTGCAATGAGCAACCGCATGCTGGGGAGTTTGGCCTAGATGGGCCGGATTGTCCATGTTCCCGGTTAAAAAGCCGCCGAAAACTGGTAAAATAGCCATCTGTTTCATGGGGAGAGGTACCGAAGCGGTCATAACGGCGCTGACTCGAAATCAGATGGTCGGGGTTTCCCGGCACGCGGGTTCGAATCCCGCCCTCTCCGCCACACTGCATTTTGGCGGTCACAATTATTTAAAGCCGTTACCCATCTTGGTCGATCGAGCGTTGGGGTGGCTACGGTACGCTGAGTATCTTCAACGGTAAGTCGCGCGCTAGCTATTCCAACGCGGAAGCGGCTACGGCGTCTGCCCCCGAATTTCAACCACCCCCGGGAAGCTTTTGCGCCTGAAACCTACCATATTCCCATTCGTTGCCGCCGAGCGGGAAAGCGCTCGGCAAAACGTCGTTTGTCCGGTTTCGATGGCCAAGCTTTCCCCATCGCCGGTTTCCCCCATTGTCTTGGCGGCGCGCCTGCTGGCACAACGTCCAACGACATAAATTCCACCGAAGCACCAAGCGACCTCGGATGGTCGGCGCGGGTCGGCCGCCAATATAGGGCGCGCTGCGCCGATTGCGGTGCTGATGCGTTTCCCGCGCGGCCTTTAAGCGGGTTATCCGCGATTGGTGGAATGAGTACGGCGTTCTCCGTCTATGATCGGGAACGCAATAGCGATAGGATAGATCAAGGGAACGCCCCCTGCCTTTCGGGGCGAGGGTGGGAATCGGGCGGAAGAGATGGGAATTCTTTCCCGGAACGGTACGATGTCGGACTATCGTGATCGAATCCCCCCAGCCATAATTAGCCTGGTCACAGACGCGAGAGACGAATTCCCGGCGACGCGCGTCCGGCAAAAGGAAACCGAAGCATTCAACGCGTTGTCGGAAACTTTAGGCACAAACAGCCGGAACGCCGCGCCTACACGGCCGCAATTGGCCCCGCCGCGAACTTCCCCGCGCTGAACGGCAAGAGACCTCTGCCAACGGCCAAGTGTCGAGAGGGTTGAGAAAAGCAAGGTCGAGAGCCTGTGGGGGCAAATGGCGCGCGACGGGCCGAATGCGTCTATTGCTGGAATCGGGCGATCATGATCGCGTTGCGCCCGACGCTGGGGTGTTGCTGCAACGATCGTTATTATGAGAGTTTCTGGCTGTTGCTGGGGAAATGCGCCAGGAGGAAACGAAAGAACGCAAAAGAAATCGATTGGCTGGCTCTGATATTGAGCCGGCTGCCATGATAAAACGGCAATGGTGATTATCGGGGGCGGTCCAATGGTGGAAACAACGAAACAATAACAAGCGCTGGCTCATGTGCGGCGGGATGCGCATAGTGGGCAACCACGCACTCGTGGACAGCCTAGGTTGAGGGAGATACTGCCGACGTGATTGCGCTAAGTTAAAATAAAGGATTGACATGTCTTCTTGCATAGCACACAAAAATCATACCTTGGAGCAGCACTTGCTCGGCGTGGCGGCCAAAGCAAAGCAGTTTGCTGCCAAGGTGAATTTGAACGAGCAGGGTGAACTACTTGGGTTGCTTCACGATCTCGGCAAATATAGCGCCGAGTTTCAAACCTACATCCAGTCCGCCATAGGTTTGATAAACGAGGACGAGGATGATTATGTCGATGCTCATGGGCTTAAAGGCAAGATAGATCATTCTACGGCAGGCGCTCAGTTTGTTTGGGGCGTGCTATCCGAGCAGGGGGATATGGGGCGGATCGTTGGTCAAATTCTTGTGTTGTGCATGGCGTCTCATCACTCCGGTCTGATCGATTGCCTGTCCGTTGGCGCCAAGGCTCCCGTTGGAGATGGATTTTCGAAACGGATGCAAAAACCCGATGCGAAAACACATCTCCATGAAGTCTTGGAGAAAGTGGATGCCGAGATCATCAAGCGCTTTCAGGTGTTGATAGCTGACCCTGGCCTGGTTGGAGGGTTCAAGGATTCCATACGCCGGGTTATACAGTACGATTTGAGAAAAGGGGTCGACCCAGGCCAGAATCAAGTCACACAGTTCAAGATTGGATTGCTGGTCCGGTATCTTTTCAGTTGCCTGATTGATGCGGATCGTCTCGATACGGCGGACGCGGAAAACCCAAAGGCGGCGAAAAAACGGCAATACGGGTGCTATGCTGAATGGCCGCTATTAATCCAGCGACTTGAGAAACGGCTGCTGGCGTTTGGCGAGACTGAGCCCATCGACAAGATCAGGCGTGATATTGCCGACCACTGCCGTAATGCCGCGCAACGCAAGAAGGGTATTTTCACTTTGTCAGTCCCAACCGGCGGCGGCAAGACGCTGGCCAGCCTCCGTTTTGCGCTCCATCACGCGCGTGAGCACGAGATGGATCGGGTCGTTTATGTTATCCCCTACACCTCCATCATTGACCAGAATGCGAAGGTGGTTCGCAAAATTCTTGAACCTGACGGTGTAGAGCGCGGCAGCATTGTGCTGGAGCACCACTCCAACCTTACGCCGGAGCAGCAAAGCTGGCGGGAAAAAATCCTGGCGGAGAATTGGGACGCGCCGGTGATTTACACGACCAGTGTGCAGTTTCTCGAAACCCTTTTCGGTGCGGGAACACGGGGAGCGAGGCGTATGCACCAACTGGCCAACTCGGTATTGATTTTCGATGAAATTCAGACGTTGCCGCCCAACACCGTTCATTTATTTTGCAACGCCATCAATTTTCTAGTCGAGCATTGCGATAGCTCGGTTGTGTTATGTACCGCAACTCAGCCGCTGCTGAATCAAGTAGATCCGGGAAAAGGCGCTATCAAGTTCACGAAGGATGACGAAATCATGCCGAATGTGAAGCGACTGTTTGACGATTTGGAGCGCGTCAAAGTGCTCAACGGGCGTAAGTCAGGCGGTTGGAGTTGCGAGGAAGTCAAGGCGCTGGCGATGGATGAAATTCGGCAGAGCGGTAGCTGCTTGGTGATCGTAAATACGAAGAAATCCGCGCAGACATTGTTCAGCCTTTGCCGGAGTTCGGCGGGGGTCCGCGTATTTCACCTCAGTACCAATATGTGCCCTGCACACCGAAAAAAGATTCTCGCCGAAATATGCAAACTTCTAGATGAGAAGTTCCCTGTATTATGCATCAGTACCCAATTGATCGAGGCTGGGGTGGATGTGGATTTTGGCGCGGTTATTCGTTATACGGCGGGGCTGGATTCTATTGCCCAGGCGGCAGGGCGCTGCAACCGCAATAAACGCCGTGACGTGGGGCGTGTCCATGTCATCAATCCCGCGGACGAAAATCTGGATATGCTCAAAGATATTCGGATAGGTAAGGAGATCGCGGAACGTCTGTTGGATGACGAGCAGTCAGGCGCCGAGATATTCGAAGGGGGTGTCATCGCTCCGCGGGCGATGGAGCGATATTTCGAGTATTATTTCTTCGCACGCAAAAATGAAATGGGTTACCCGGTTTCAAATGAGATAGCCGGGCGTGATGACACCCTGCTAAACATGCTCTCCCTTAATTATCTGGCTGTTGTCGATTATGGAAGGCAGCACGGTTCCGCACCGGATATTTACCTGCGCCAATCTTTCATGACTGCCGCCAAGGCATTCAAAGTGATTGATGCGCCGACGCGGGGAATTATCGTGCCGTATGGCGAGGAAGGCCGGGAGTTGGTCAACGCGCTCTGCTCGGCTTTCGAGGTCAAGAAGCAATTTGAACCACTGCGCCGGGCGCAACAATATACCGTCAACGTATTTCCTTACCAGTTGGAAAAGCTGCAAAAAGAAAACGTTTTGCATCCGGTACAGAAGGACGTGGACATTCTCTACTTGGCGGATGCACGTTACTACAACGATGATTTCGGACTGGGTTTAACCCCAGAAGGAAAGATGGAGGTGCTTTGTGGCTGAGTTTGATCTGCGCAAAACTGGGATTGAGTTCAAGGTATGGGGCCGCCATGCTTTGTTTACCGATCCGTTGACCCGTATCGGCGGCGAAAAATGCTCCTATCACATCCCGACCTACGAGGCGCTCAAGGGAGTCGTCAAGTCCATCTATTGGAAACCCACTATCATCTGGATCATAGACGAGGTGCGGGTGATGAAGCGCATCCGTACCCAGACCAAGGGCACGAAACCTCTGAAATTTAGCGGAGGGAATGACTTGGCAATTTACACGTTTTTGGCCGATGTCGAATATCAGGTGCGGGCGCACTTTGAGTGGAATCTGCACCGCCCGGAATTGGAGGATGACCGTAACGAAGCCAAGCATCACAGCGTCGCCAGGCGGATGCTTGAGCGCGGCGGAAGGCAGGATATTTTCCTGGGTACGCGCGACTGCCAGGGATATGTTGAGCCTTGTGATTTTGGCAGCGGTTCCGGTCATTACGACGAATCGAACGAAGTGGGCTATGGTCTGACCTTCCACGGTTTTGACTATCCGGACGAAACCGGCAAGAACAAGCTGGAAGGTCGTTTTTGGCGACCGACTATTCTCAACGGCGTGATCGTTTTTCCTCGCCCGGAACAGTGCGACGTGAGAAAGTTTATTCGGGAGATGCACCCCAAGCGATTTGTGGAAGGGCGCAATCTTGTCGGGGCCGAGGCCGAGGCAACCGGACTGGAGCGCTGAGATGAGTTGGATTCAGAAACTCTACGAGACTTATGAGCAATGTGCAGGGGCTCCGCAGTTTTCCAATAATCCCTTGCAACCGATTGGGCATACGACGCAACAAGCACACCTCGAAATCGTGATTGATAGCCACGGCAACTTCTCTCGCGCCAATGTGCTGACCAAGGCGGATCAGACAACACTAGTTCCTTGTACCGAAGAGTCTGGCGGAAGGTCGGGGAAAAAGCCCGTGAACCATCCTTTGTGTGACAAGCTGCAATATATCGCAGCTGATTACGTGCAATTTGGTGGTAAGGTTACCCCTGGATTTGCCCAAGATGCAAGCGAACCTCATCGCAATTTTCTTGCAACCTTGTCAGCATGGGCCGCCTCGCCGAACTACCATCCCAAATTGAGCGCGATTCTCCAGTATGTTCAAAAAGGGAGTGTTATCCGGGATCTTGTTGATGAGCAGATTTTATTGCTGGATACTCAAGGAAAACTTCTCAAGGAGTGGGACGGAGATAAAAAGAATGCACCGCCAATATTCAAAATTATGGCGAATGGGCAGAGTCAGGAGAATGCGTTTGTCCGCTGGCGAGTGCAAATGCCGGGTGATCCGAAAACAGGAACGTGGGATGACCCTGAACTGATCGATGCGTGGATTCGTCACTACGCCAGTCGGCAGCAGAAAATTGGGCTTTGTTTGGTTGCTGGCGAGGAAGTCGTTTTGGCCGCGCAACATCCCGCAAAACTGAGGAACGGTGCCGATAAGGCCAAACTCATCTCTTCCAATGACACTAACGGCTATACTTTTCGCGGGCGATTTATGGGTGCCGATCAAGCATGCGGAGTGGGTTTCGAGATTACACAGAAAGCACATAAGGCACTGCAATGGCTTATTGTGCGGCAAGGTTTTCGCAATGGTGAACAAGTTATTATTGCCTGGGATGTCGGTGGCAAGGAGGTTCCCGATCCAGTAAAGAATTCCGCCGATCTGTTTGGTATTGATGTGGGTGAGGTTGAGGCAACAGCCCAATATCAAGGTGACGTAGGGCAAGCCTTTGCGAACAGGCTAAACAATCGCATTCGTGGTTATCGAGCCAAGCTTGGTGCGACGGATGACATTGTGGTGATGGCACTGGATTCAGCGACACTGGGGCGCATGGCCATCACGTACTATCGGGAACTAACCGGCTCAGAATTTCTTGATCGTGTCGAGGCATGGCATGAAGCCGGTGCTTGGCCACAAAATTATTCCAAAGAGCTGAAATTCGTTGGCGTACCTTCGCCCAAGGATATTGCCGAGGCGGCTTTCGGTCGCAGGCTTGACGAGAAACTCCGCAAAGCCACGGTGGAGCGGTTGCTTCCCTGCATCATTGATGGGCAGCTTATGCCCCGTGATCTTGTGGAATCCTCGGTGCGTCGAGTAGCCAATCGTCAAGGGTTTGAAAGATGGGAATGGGAAAAAAATCTGGGCATCGCCTGCGCGCTGTTCAAGGGGTACTACAAGGAAAGGAGTTATCGGATGGCACTGGAAACAAACCGAACCACTCGGGATTACCTGTACGGCCGCCTGCTGGCGGTGGCGGAAAATTTCGAAGGCCGTGCGCTATACATAGCCAAGGAAAAACGAGATACCAGCGCCGCGAAATTGATGCAGCGCTTCGCCGATCATCCTTATTCGACATGGCGAACTATTGAGCTTGCGCTCCCGCCCTACAAAACGCGCCTTCGGTCAAAACGTCCAGTTTTTCTGCGCGAGATGGAAACCCTGATTGACGAGATCGTCAATACATTTCAAGGGCGGGATTTCACGAACGATGCGCGTCTGACGGGTGAATTCTTGCTTGGCTACCACTGTCAGCGGCAAGCCATGCGCCCTCCAACTGAAACAGAAAACGCCGGTGAACCGAACGAAACCAAAGAGGGAGAATAATATGGCCGTCCTGCAAAACAAGATTGATTTTGCCGTAGTCCTGCGCGTTAAGAACGCTAACCCAAACGGTGACCCTCTCAACGGAAACCGGCCGCGTACCAATTACGATAACTATGGAGAAATGACCGATGTCTGTATCAAGCGCAAGATACGGGATCGTTTAGTGGAGCGATTCTTGACGCTCGAAAAAGAAGGCCAGCCGACTAAGGGACAAGCTGTTTTTGTTCAGTCTGATGACCGCAAGATTGACGACGCCAAGAGTCTGCGTGCACGGGCAGAGGCAGCGTTAGGCAGTAAACTGGGTTCGGATGAGACTGTCAAACTTGCTTGCTCGGAGTGGATCGATGTTCGAGCCTTTGGGCAGCTGTTCGCTTTGAAAAGCAACAAAAAGACGAAGAAAAAAGAGGAAGGCGGAGATGACGAAGGGGATACTGGCGTTTCCATTGGCATTCGTGGCCCAGTTACTGTGCAATCAGCATTCAGTGTGGAGCCTATCGATGTTACTAGCACCCAGATTACCAAGAGTGTTAGCGGGGAGGGTGATGGCGCCAAACGCGGTTCCGACACGATGGGCATGAAGCATCGTGTCGATCATGGGGTTTATGTATTTTTCGGCAGCATGAATCCGCAGCTTGCCGAGAAGACTGCGTTTGGCGAGGATGATGCAGAATCCATCAAACAAATATTACCCAAGCTATTCGAAAACGATGAATCCAGTGCCAGACCAGCCGGCAGCATGGAGGTGCTGAAAGTAGTGTGGTGGCGCCATAATTGCAAGTCGGGGCAGTATTCCTCCGCCAAAGTGCACCGTACGCTTCAAAAATCGATTCAGCCTGACGGCAGCTTCGATCTGACAAACCTGGCTGGTTTGGAACCGGAAGTCATCGATGGCTTTTAGTGATGTCCGTCACACAGGGTGCAATGGCAACTCGCGGCCTCTACGTGTTCAAGCACGATTCCCAGTTGGGCAATGCCCACGCTCACAGCCTGTTCTCCCGCATCCAGCCGAAGGTTAGAGACGGCATTGCCGTGCCGCGCGATTTCGCGGACTATGATATTCATGTGGAAGGCGGTTCCCTGAACCCTGGCGAGCGCAGGGAAATCGTTCCCGGCGTGAGCATGATGCGGAGGTGTTGAATGAGCGAAATTCTGTTTCTGGTGCAACAGGCACCCGAAGGTGGCTACACTGCGCGGGCGCTGGGTGAATCTGTTTTTACCGAAGCCGACACACTGCCGGAACTGCGCAAACGGGTTCAGGATGCGGTGCATTGCCATTTCGATGAAAACGATATGCCCAAAATCATCCGCCTACACATTGTGCAGGAAGAGGTGATCGCAGCGTGAGGCTCCCGCGCGATTTGACTGGCGCGGACCTGGTCACGCGTTTGTCAAAACTGGGTTACCGGCAGACGCGTCAAACGGGCAGTCATGTCCGGTTGACTTGCGAGACGCCCAAGCAGCATCACGTTACCATTCCGCTGCACGATCCATTACGGATAGGCACGCTTGCCGCTATTCTCGCCGATGTGGCCGAAGCGCATGGAATGGAGCGCGATGCCTTATTGGAACGTTTGTTTTCCTAAATGGAACCTGCCGAACCCATCGCGCTTTCCGCGCTCCAGCACTACAGCTATTGCCCGCGCCAATGCGCCCTGATCCACGTCGAGCAGGCGTTCGAGGAGAACGTCCACACCCTGCGCGGGCGCGCGGTGCACGAGCGGGTGGATGCGCCGGGGTTCGAGGAAAAATTCGGCACTCGTGTCGAACGGGCATTGCCGGTATGGTCCGAGCGGCTCGGCCTGATCGGGAAATGCGACGTGGTGGAGTTCCTGGCGGATGGTACGCCCTACCCGGTGGAGTACAAACATGGACCGAAGCGGGCTAAAATCCATGACGATCTGCAACTCGCCGCCCAGGTCATGTGCCTGGAGGACATGATCGGCAAGCCCGTGCCCAAGGGGGCGATTTACCACTACCGTTCCCGCCGCCGGCGCGAAGTGACGATTACGGCAGCGTTGCACCGCAGCGTGGAAGAGACCACGGTGGCGGTGCGCGCCCTGTTGGAATCGGGCCGTTTGCCGCCGCCAGCGAACGATGGCCGCTGCAAGGAATGCTCTCTTAAGGATATCTGCCAGCCCGAGGCTGTTGCGGCAAGGGGAAAGATGCATACCTTGCGGGCTGCCCTGTTCGAACCGGAGGATGAATGCGCCAACTCCTGAACACCCTCTACGTGATGACGCCCAATGCCTACCTGCATCTGGACAACGACACCCTGCGCATCGATGTGGAGCGGGAGCGGAAAATGCAGGTGCCGCTGCATCATCTCGGCGCGGTGGTGTGCTTTGGCAACGTCATGGTATCGCCGGCGGCCATGCACCGCTGCGCCGACGCGGGTATCGCCCTGGTGCTGCTGGATCAGAACGGCCGTTTCAAGGCGCGGCTGGAGGGCGCGGTGAGCGGCAACATCCTGCTGCGCCAGGCCCAGCACCGGGTAGCGGCGGACAGCGGATTCGCCTTGGAGACGGCGCGTTCGGTCATCGCCGGTAAGCTGCGCAATGCGCGCCAGGTTCTGTTGCGTGGCGCGCGGGAGGCCGCCGACGATGCAGACGGCAAGCGCTTGGACGAGGTGGCTAGAACCCTTGCCGGTTCTATCCGCCGCTTGTCGTGCGCCGCCGATTTGGACACGGTGCGCGGTATCGAAGGCGACGCCGCCAAAACGTATTTTTCCGGCCTCCCGCATCTGGTGAGAAAAAGCGTCCGCGCCGCTTTTACCATGAATGGCCGTAGCCGCCGTCCGCCCAGAGACCGCTTCAACGCCTTGCTTTCTTTTCTGTACGCGATGGTCATGAACGATTGCCGCTCGGCTTTGGAAAGCGTGGGGTTGGATCCGCAACTGGGGTTTCTCCACGCGGTACGTCCAGGCCGCGCGGCGCTGGCCTTGGATTTGATGGAAGAATTTCGCGCTATTCTGGCCGACCGGTTAGCGCTGACTCTCATCAACCGGGGACAAGTCGGGGACAGCGATTTCCAGGAGCGGGAAGGGGGCGCCGTATTGCTGCGCGGCGATGCGCGTAAAACCGTGGTTGTCGCCTATCAGGAACGCAAACAGGAAGAAATCACCCATCCCCTGTTGGATACGCGCGCCCCCATCGGCCTGCTCCCGCAGTTGCAGGCCCGCTTCATGGCGCGCGCCATACGTGGCGAGATGGAAGGGTATCTCCCCTTCTGGGTAAAATAGTCATGCGGATTATCGTTACTTACGATGTGTCCACGGAAACCGCCGCCGGTCGTAAACGCTTGCGGCGTGTCGCGAAACTTTGCGAACGGATCGGGCAACGCGTACAGAAATCGGTGTTCGAGTGCAATCTGAACCAGATGCAGTACGAAGCATTAGAACGGCAGCTGCTGGCTGAAATCGATGAGCAGACAGATAACTTGCGCTTGTACCGCCTCACCGAACCGGCCGATTTGCATGTAAAACAATACGGTAATTTCCGCGCCGTGGACTTCGACGGGCCGTTGGTGATCTAACTTTGCGCGAACCCCAAGCGATGGAGAATTTCCCGTAGGTTCGCGCAACTGGTAACATTATGAATTTTATGAAAAACATTGCCATGCTTAATGGATTTCGCTTTCTGGTTTACAATGGATGGAGGGGTTCGCGGAAATCCGCCGGATTTTCTTACAACATCAATGGGTTATCACTGTACTGTAGCGCCTACCCTTCGAGGTAGGCGAGGATTGAAACGGGCTAATCTGACAGGAGGCAATTTTTTAGGAAGGTAGCGCCTACCCTTCGAGGTAGGCGAGGATTGAAACAATGATACGGAAGGTTTTTCCATCGAAGATTTCAGTAGCGCCTACCCTTCGAGGTAGGCGAGGATTGAAACCATTTCCGGTAGAGAAATAAATGTCTTTAGCCCTGTAGCGCCTACCCTTCGAGGTAGGCGAGGATTGAAACGAATTCTTTCCGGGAGAATGGTGTCAAATTCAGGTAGCGCCTACCCTTCGAGGTAGGCGAGGATTGAAACAGGTTGGCCATTGGTACCTCACATCGGATCGACAGGGTAGCGCCTACCCTTCGAGGTAGGCGAGGATTGAAACCCATGAGCAAATCTACAGCACCAAAAAAACCAATTGTAGCGCCTACCCTTCGAGGTAGGCGAGGATTGAAACACGTCCATCAGGGGTCCAGCACTTACCGATAGCTGTAGCGCCTACCCTTCGAGGTAGGCGAGGATTGAAACCGTTCGTTCGCCCCGCGTCCCTTTGTTCCTGCTCGTAGCGCCTACCCTTCGAGGTAGGCGAGGATTGAAACCCTTATCCGTCATCGGGCCTTCATCGGGGATTCCGTAGCGCCTACCCTTCGAGGTAGGCGAGGATTGAAACAGGTCCGTAGATGTCGCACTCGTCGTAAGACCCCGTAGCGCCTACCCTTCGAGGTAGGCGAGGATTGAAACCCTTATCCGTCATCGGGCCTTCATCGGGGATTCCGTAGCGCCTACCCTTCGAGGTAGGCGAG
>Ga0316206_1001602_pt1 | contig 18984 bp, 21 predicted proteins | sample 6monthpyrite_MG_FD_204942 | JGI IMG/M metagenome (GOLD analysis project Ga0316206, IMG submission 204942) | Microbial mat bacterial communities from mineral coupon in-situ incubated in ocean water Damariscotta River, Maine, United States -... | ecosystem: Environmental > Aquatic > Marine >... | reverse complement strand
CCTGACCTTCTATGCCTGAAACAGAACCAGAAATGGTATAGGTGATTTCCTCGGGCACTTCTGGCTCGCTTGAGCCACAAGCTTGCAAGAATAAAAAAGAAATCGAGGTTAATGAAACAAAAATAAGTTTTGAAAAGAAAATTCTGAACGAGCGCAAGAGCATACTGATCACATCCCTGTTTATTTTTAATATTATTTGTCGAAATACTAATCCAAATAGCTACAAACATCTATCGGAAGTTTACGAGCGGCTAATAGTTATAGATATAAACGCAAACAATCACACATTAAGTTCCATCTAATGCATAAAAACCCTTATTTATCCCCAGAACCAGAATCCAGAATTAATATAAAACAATATTCTTATTCTATACAATTCGTGTTTATGAGCGATGCTCTTCTTCTGATTCAAACCATTTCAGTTTGTTATGGAGTGAAACCACTTCACCAACAATAATGAGCGTCGGCGCTTTCAGTTCATTGTTTTCAACGATGGATGGCAACGAGTCCAGATTTCCAATCAGTGTCTGATGGTTTGGTGTTGTGCCCTGCGAAACCAAAGCGGCTGGCGTTGTTTCTGGCAGACCATGCGCTTTTAATTGTTTACAGATTTCGTTAACACCGCGCAGCCCCATGTAAAAAACGATGGTCTGATTAGGAATGGCCAGACCTTTCCAGTTTAAATCGACGGTGTTGTTTTTCAGATTACCTGTTACAAAAACCACTGACTGCGCATAATCACGATGCGTTAATGGAATACCTGAATAAGTTGAGCAACCCGCCGCAGCCGTGATACCCGGAACGACCTGAAACGCCACTCCTTCATCGGCCAGTGTATCGATTTCCTCACCGCCACGACCAAAGATAAACGGATCGCCGCCCTTCAGACGTAAAACGCGTTTACCCGCTTTCGCGTGTGTTACGAGTAACTGGTTAATACCTTCCTGCGGTACGGCATGGTTATCACGCTCTTTACCCACATAAATTAATTCAGCATCACGTCGTACTAATTCCATAATCGCCGGAGATACCAGACGATCATAAATCACCACATCAGCTTGCTGCATTAAACGCAGCGCGCGGAAAGTCAGCAGATCCGGATCACCCGGGCCTGCACCTACCAGGTAAACTTCACCTTCAAACTTAGGTTGAGACTTACCTTCTTCAATAGCTTTTTCTAAAGCGCTTTTGGCTTTATCCATTTTGCCTGCAAACACGTGCTCAGCAACCGGACCATTTAAAACGCTTTCCCAGAAGTCACGACGCTGTTCAACGTCGCCAAAGGTCTTTTTAACTTCTGAACGATAATTTTCTACCAGTGAACCCAACTTACCGTATTCGGCAGGGATTCGGCCTTCTAATTCTGTACGAATCAATCGCGCTAGAACTGGCGAAGCACCACCGGTGGAGATAGCGATTTGTACCGGCGAACGATCAATAATCGACGGCATAATAAAACTGCATAATTCAGGGTGGTCGACCACATTAACCGGTACATTCAGATCATGCGCCAGCTCAGAAACGCGCACGTTCACATCAGAAACATCTGTCGCTGCGATAATGACTTTACGGTTTTTTACATCAGCATCCTGAAACTCGCGGGCCTCATGGCTGACTTTGCCATCTTTTACCCATCTGGCCAGCTCATCACACAGTTCTGGTGATACAACCGTGACATCCGCCTCTGCCTTCAGCAATAAAGAAACCTTACGCGCAGCAATACCACCGCCGCCAACGACCAGGCAGGAGGTCTGCTTAAGATTCATATATATGGGTAAATAATCCACCGGGTACTCCTCAAACGAGTCAGGGTTGGCTAAAGCTCAGTATCCATAAGAATATAATGATATTCCAATTATTCGACAATACCTAATAAAGGGTAGTCGAATAAGCTATTTACTCAAGTGTCGTCACTTCACCACTAAGTATAGAATCCAGCTTGCCAGCGCGCTCTAAGGCCGCGATATCGTCGTATCCACCCAGGTGTAAATCGCCAACAAAGATCTGAGGTACGGTACTGCGGTTGCTGGCGGTTTCCATTTCCTGCCATTTTTCAGCACTACTGGCGTCTATCTTCTCAAATTCCACACCTTTACTGGCCAACAGGCGGTCAGCGCGAACACAATACGGGCACATGCCGGTGCAATACATAAGAACATGCGGATTTGACATACTACTTATTCTCCCAAAGTTTCCCGGCATTATTGCCAGAAAAAGTTTATCAATCATTATTGTGCGATAGCAACTACACTACTGACTTCAACGAATTCAAATGAATCTTTTAGCCATTGCTGTATCGCATTGTGTATAAATTCTTCTGCTCCCTCATCACCTTCGCCTTTACTTATCCTCGATAACACTAATTCGAGCTTCACACTTAATGGCGTGAAGTGGACAGCAAGGTCATGCAGAGCATTGGCTGCTCCAAATCTAACAGCCGGCATAGTATAAGCGATTGTTTGCACAGTCTGAAATTTTACGCTGGAGAATACTTGCCTGAGCCTGCTCTGAAATTCATTTCGTACCAGGCGGCAAACCAGCCAGGACATACTTTCAGTGGCATCGATCAGATCCGGATCAAGCCCGTCCTGCCCGGTCAGTTCATTGGCAAAATAATCCAGCGCCGGATAATAGCCCATCTCATGCTGCACGACATACTCGTGTATTTGTTGCGCCAGTTCATGACCAATAATCACCGGAGAAGAAGGCGAATGCTGCAAAACCACTTCTTCCGCCAGTTTTATTCTGACCGTGGCCAGATATTGCCTTAAGCGAACCTCGGCCATCTTGCTATCTTAATGTCGCCACTTGTTGCAGCATGGGTTTACTCACCGGCTCTATTTTTTTCCGCATCCCCGAGCCAATGGCGTCAGTCACTGCGAAAATAGGCCCGACTACTTTTTCGTCCATACAGGATAAAATCAACATAGCCTTAATACGTTGCTCCAGATCATCTGAAACCGAATTAATTTCTGCCAGGTATTGTGCAACTGGCTGAGAATCATCGGCACAGATCAGATCAACATAATCGATAATTTCCTGCACATCCTGACTTGGAGGCGGAACCGCAATGCCATTAAAGTAATTAGCCACGCTATTCAGTAATGCCACGACCACGTCCTGATTGTTAGGGCGTTTAAAAGCGGCCTGTACAGTATTTAAAAAGGACTGTCCCTGTGCGCTGTGAATTTGCAGCAGCATATTTGCCAATGGGTTCTCTTCCAGAATACTGAGAGACTGACTTAATGCGTCATGCAAAGCATGAGCTGGTTGCTGAACAGGGATGTCGTGTGGTGTTGTTGCCAGAAAGCCAACATAAAAACTGGTTTTTGATTTGGCTTTATTCCAGAGCTTCACGCGATCTTCTTCACTAATCAGTCCCGGCTTTAATACCAGCATGACTGATTCAATCATCGCTCGCTGATCTTCTTCAAAAGGTAAAAACTCAACCAGAAAGTCAGCCAGCTCTTTACCCAGATCATCTTCAACCACACAATCTTTTTCCAGCATGCGACGCGCGGTTTCCGCATCCGACATACACCACCATGCATGACGAGCCTGAATCGCATTAAGACCCGGCGCATGTACCAGAGCAACAACTGCTTCTGGTTCACCAAGCAATAATAATCGATCCAGACTTTCATCTTTCGCCTGCCCCATACGCGACCAGCGACTTAAAAATACCGGATAACCTTTTGGTGAACCAAGAACAATTGTCGATAAAAGTTCACGAACTTGTTTCAGGTATTTTTCATCTTTACAGTTGGGATTGAGCTGCGCTGTCGCTTCACCTTTGTCCGTTAAGGCATGCACGCTCATTTTGGATTCATCAATGCGCACAGCTTTAACCGCCTGCTTCATCATTACATTGAGTCGTAAACTGTCTTCCGGGGATAAAGGCATAATCTATATCTTTATAATTGTAAAAACAAAAATCAAAACCTGCTTCAGGGGCAAATGTTTTAATTTAACTGTATTCGTTGCCCAAAGGGTACTTTTGCTTTTCCTTTAACTAACCAGATAACAGGGTACATCGGATCTACGTCAGGAAATTTACCTTCAGCATCGGTAAAGTATATCAATAGATCTGGCATTGTATCTTGCTGATTAACCCAGTCAAAAACCGGTATAAAAGATGTTCCACCACCGCCTTTTAATTTCATCTGTGTCGTGGAAAACTCATCCCATGGTTCGAACTCCCACGGTCCGCCTTCAGCTAACTGAGCATCACAGGCCTGCAAAGTAACTCTTGCGCGCACCGTACTTTTTATCGCGTCGATTTCTGAAACAAACTCATTAATTTCCTTATCACTGATTGATCCGCTGGTATCGAGCGCGACAGTCACACTTAGCTGCGCACTTCGTAAACTTGGAAACAATGCAGGATCTCCACGTCTTGAAGATGGCCTTGAATAAGAATAATCATCACGTGCAATTGCTGTCATAAACTGTGCCAGCAAACTACGCCACGGTAATTTTGGCTGCAGCATAAAATCCACCAGACGCATCATATTATCGCCTAGTTTTCCCGCCGTCATTGCGGATTGCGCTGCACCCGCCAAACGTTGTTGCCATAGAATATTCAATGACTCACGCTCGGATTCACTTAATGCTTCAGGCTGCTCTGCTCCGCTGCCATCAATATCAGGTTGTTCACTTGGCGTATCGCCACCGAATGAAGATTGTTGCTCCTGTTTTCCGCTTCCACCCTGATCTTCATCTTTGTCGTTCTCATCAGGCTTACCACCACCCTTTCCTTTATCTTTATTTTTTCCCTGGTTATTTTTTCCCTGGTCGTCTTTACCATCATCGCTGTTTTCATCATTTTCATTATCGGTCAGATCACGATCGCTATCATTTTCGTTTTCTTCCAGCAATGGGTAAATTTCTTCTGCCGTCATATTGTCATATTGCTGCATCACAATAACATCAACAGGAGGAATGAGACCTTCTGCAACCAGGATAGGGTTGACCGCAAACTCGCAGGCCATTTCCCAGAGATGTTTAATACGATGGCCGCGACGAGCAAAATGTGAAAGACCACAATGCAAGGCTTCACGCGCCATCACAAACTGCACGTGATCATTACTTATCGTGTCGATATAGTCTTCACTATAATAAAACTTTTTTGCGTCGGTAAATGTAGTAGAGCACCAGTCCGGTTTTGCTTTAACCATAGGCAAACGCAAAACCAGCGCGCCCAGGAATGGTTTATCTAAAATAAGCTTGGTTCGCGCTGCGCCTAATTTTCGTTCGATTTCTTCGGACATATATAGGGTCGAATTATTGGTCGAAGTTCGTGATGTTATTAGTACAACATAATGTCGGCAATGGCATCGGCCCAGCTGGCAAACTCGGGAACAGCAAATATGTCTTCACCGATGGCACGATGCATATCCGACACCAGCATCACACCCATTTCACGTTGCGGAAAGTTGCGCGCATAATCCAGAATTCGACCCTGTACTTTTGCAGCATCGGCTGTTTCTTTTGCACGAATCGCACGACCAACTAAAGCCGTCGCCGTTGCGTATTGCAGATCAATTTCTTTTGGTGCTGGCACATCTTCACCGGCGATAATCGCATCCAGATCCGGCATGTGTTCCATATTCTGAATAAACGCGTTGAGCTCTACACCAGCCGCTGGTCCCACACAGGCCTGCAATGTTCCGAGGAATAATTCAGGATGGTCAGAGAATTTCTGTAAGGCGTTATGAGTAAATTCCCATGAACGTGGCGACGGAAAAGCCACCGGGTTATGTGCCGGATCAAAATCAAACAATAACTCAGGACGGAAACGTAAAAAAGCAATAATGCGCTCATCGATTTCACAGGCGTAAGCCCAGGCTACCCAGTCGTCCAGGTTCACTTCCAGCTCATAATGCTGGAATCTATTCGCCAGTGGTGCTGGCATGGTATAAGTCACACCGCGATCACCCTGACGGTTACCGGCAGCAAATATCGCCCAGCCATTCGGCACTTCGTAGTCACCCAGTTTACGATCAAGAATTAACTGGTATGCCGCCGCCGAAACGCTCGGTGGCGCTGACGTAATCTCATCGAGAAATAAAATACCAGCCGGGCCATGACGTTCGGCATCTGGCAACATTGATGGCAACGCCCACTCGACCTTATCCTCAACCCGGAATGGGATACCACGTAAATCACTCGGCTCCATCTGTGACAGACGAATATCAATTGCTGGTACATCATGGCGAGAAGCAACCTGAGCCACAATCTGCGATTTACCCACACCCGGCGGACCCCAGATCATCACTGGCGTGTGATAACCGTGTTCGGTGCTTTCAAATTCTTTATCTAAAACTTGTGAAATCTGTGCGGGGCGCATGGCAAATCCGTGTTATTTATCTATTTTATTAAAACTAGTTTATATAGAGTGTGATTTTCTAAGCGCTGCAGGTGAGTGCGAGACAAGGCGAAGGTTGGATTATAAAGCGGAGCTTACTAGAGTAAGTGAGCATTTAAAATCCAGCCTTCAACGCCGTATCGTGCCGCCTGCGGCGCTTAGAATTAGAAGCCGGCTTTAGCGTAGAGCTCTTTAGCTTTCGCTGGATCTTTTTCCACGCCATTGCCTTCTTCGTACATCATCGCTAGCGTAGTCAGTGACCCTACCAGACCTTGGTCAGCTGCTTTTTCGAACCATTCGATGGCTTTTGGATAGTCCTGATCGGCGCATTCACCGGTCATATACATAAAACCCAGACCATGCTGGGCAATGGCAAAACCTTGCTCTGCTGATTTTTGCATCATTTCAAAAGCGCGTTGGTCACTTTGAACCACACCCAGACCATTTTGGTACATTATCGCACATCGGTGCATTGCATCAGCGTTGCCAGCTTCTGCTAATGGCGATAGAAACATCATGGCCTGAGCGAAGTTTTTCGCTTCAAAGGCCGCCAGACCGCTGGAATAGTCCATATCTAAATCATCACTCATTTTTACACCTATTGGTTATTTCGTACTTAAATCGTCGGGGGGAGTGGACAATATAAGCATTCGTTAAAATATCGGTGGACAATACTAAAGCAAAAGCGTAAGGTAATCGACCCCATAAATGTGCCGGTATTCAACGCATTTAGGGTACATACCCTCTCTATGGGGATATATTGACCATTATACGCCGGCTGTATAATGGACGGAATTTGCTAAAGCTAATTTGAGTACTATATTAAGGTACTCAGGTTATTGTAAGAGAATCGGTTAACCGCTCTTCTCAAATTTATTTCAACAGACATTAACTTTACTGTATTTAGGAGAGAGTTATGGATCAAGCTTACTACGATTTCACTGTAAAAATGGAAGAAGCTGGTATCAACCCAGAGTACATCATGGGCTGGCAGGGCGGCTACATTTGTAACCCAATTCGTGAAGAGCAGCGTGTAAACGAAGCTTATGAAGCAGGTCACGAAGACGGCGCAGCACAAAACATGGATAACTTTTCTAACTGGAAGTAATTTCTCGTAAATTACAGAAAGTAGAGTAGTTACAAAAAAGCGGACTTTATGTCCGCTTTTTTTGTGCCTGTTATTTTTATCTAACCACTAACGCAAGCCATATTCATCTAACTGCAAGTCAACGTTGGTATACCCGTATCATCCGCGTTACAGGTATAGGTTGAATCACAATTAACCGCCGCAAGACCACTAAAGCTCAGTTCACTACCATTTGAAAAAATCACCTGTACATCAATCTGCTGCCCGCAGGTATCGATAGTAAAAGAGCGGCTCGCTCCTGCAACCAGATCCACACTGGCCAGCAAATCAACGCTTCGATCAATAGCCGGGGTAGCTGAGTTTGTTGGTGAGATATAAACCGACCAGATAGAAAGTGGCGCTGTGCCCAGATCGGTCGCGTTATTAAGCGTCAGTGTTGCGGTCTGCGTCTCGACATCACGATCACATGAGCTGACCGCTATTAATAGCAATAACCATAGAGATGAAAATCGAATTTGATACAACATCAGTTCCCTGTCTTTTTTATATTTTAGATGAGCTTAACGATTCCAGCGAAATCATCAAGTAATAAAGACATAAAACTGATGTTATTGAAGACCGGAGGGTAATTAATCTGGCGTCGAGTCAAACTCGATACCTAAAAGACTTTTCATCGCTCTTTTTAAGGTTGATAGCGCTTCCGGTATTTCTATTTCAATGGCTTGTGCTGGCAGGTATTTTTCATGACGCTCACCCATCACACCAACTAACGAATTACCAAGATGCCGCTGGAAGCCATAGCCTGGCTCAAACCCTTTAAATGAATGCTCAGAATATTCTGCCATGCGCTGATTTAAAAAGTCGATAAACGGTGTTTTATAATCTTGCCCACGACCTTCGCAATCTTCACGGTTTTCCTGAACGGTATCAGCCAGCTTTAATGCCAGCCCTACAATAAATTCATGGCGATCTTCATCACTCATGCCTTCAGCAACAACGCGATCAGCAAAAGCGACCATAAAAGCTGAAAACTCGGACATTACATCAATACGCTGAGACTGTGTATCTGTCTGGTAGTCTTCATTTTCCAGATTCAACAGGCTTTTGGCCGCTATTCGCCAGAGTGAAAAACCCAGCGCGCCGGCTAACTCTTCCAGTGAACGTTCTTTGTTTTTATTGGCCCATTTTGTCTTTAAACGCACAATAACCTCTTAATTTGTCACAATTTGTTTGATATCAAAAACTACTGAATTCGCAATTGTATACTAAGACACCAGTCTTAATTCAGTGAATATTATAATGAATTACATAGCCGTCAATGAATAACCAGATACAAAGCATCGCCGAAACAGTACAGAAGAACTGCCATATATCCGATGCCCGTCATGCCAGTGATTATACCTTATGTATTTATCTGCTTAAAATGCGTGAGTACTACCGCTGGGAAAAATCACTGAGTCCAGATGAAGAACTAAACCCTGATCACGTTGGCGCCTGGCTAACCGAACGCGAGGAATTATGGGATTCACTCGAGCCGGATGAATTCTCTCCAATCAATACAGGCAATAACACTTTTCAAAGCTTTGATGCTGATAACATCAATAACGAGCTGTTAAAACAAGGCTATGTTTACAGCGCCGGTTATGGCCTCAAATCCAAACCTGTTTTTTTTCTGGCCGAACTTGAACAACAGGTCCTCCAGGATGAATACAATATTTTTATATCTGGCCGGGAATTAGCCAGAGACCTGACGGCTCCTGTAGCCATGTCACAACATAATAATATTTTTATCCGCAGGGAATCATTGCAACGCATGATCTGGGAGAAAAAAGTCGAATGGGGCTGGCATCAAAACCGAAATGCCATGTTTAAAGCCATGAACTTTTACGACTTCACGAAGAATGCTGAAGCGGCACTGGAGGAGATGACCAATGCTGAATTAAACAGCATTATCTTACATGAGATCGGTGAAATTAAATCGGCCGCTGAATTAACCAACTGGCACAAAATGTTAGCTGAACTGCCTCGCTCACCCGCTGAAATTATGTGCCGGGCCGTTAAAGACCTTTTATCAGATGCTATTTCTACACTTCCTGCCCTGATCAATAATCGACAGGATGCTTCGCTACATTTCTACTTTGCCAACTTTACACACATGAGAAAAGAGCTGTCTCCGGCCTTATTGCAGGCATACCAGCAATGGGACGAAGACTGTGACTATTCAAAGCTACTTAATGCCGTTAATAACTCAGGGCATCACTGGTTTGATGTGGCTCTGGATATACTGGACGTTTACGAACATCATGGCACAGACGGCGCTGAACATATCGAATCATTAGTAAAAGAAAACACCTTCTGATAAATGCTGTAAAATAAAGCCTTTCTATCTTTCACAACTCATGGCAGGTTCTTTCCATGGATTCAACATCCTTACAAAATCCTTTGCAAACCATTAAAGAAGTTAAACCATTATCATTTATCTATACCAAAGATAAAGCACTGCCCGCTGATGTCTGCAAGGAAATAATTCGTCGTTTTGAGGCTAATCCGGACGACCAGTATCTGGGGCGTATCGGCCAGCAATTCACTGAAGAGACCAGCATTAAAAAATCCACTGATCTGGTGGTCTCCGATAAAGAAAACTGGAAAGACATCGATAAATTACTTTTTCAGTCACTCGGAAAAGCCATTCAGGAATTTCGTGAAACCTATACTTATTTCAAAGGCCCGTTCAAAGACAATGGTTACGCCATTCAGCGCACTGACCCGGGAGAACATTATCACTGGCATATTGATGGTGGCAGCCATGATTTCGCACAACGACAACTGGTTGCCGTCTGGTATTTAAATGATGAAGGCCCAGGCGGAGAAACGGAATTTTTATTTCAGGATGTAAAAGTTAAACCAGAGCAAGGCAAGCTGGTTTTATTTCCACCCTTCTGGACACATGAACACCGTGGTGTGACTTTGGAAAAAGGCGTGAAATACCTTGCAACGACCTGGGTCGTATTTGGCTAAAGCCTGCTAAAAATACGAAAGCTTTTTAGCCTCTATTTCTGAAACGGGGAAACCATATAATCAGAAAACATCAATGAATGACCAGTATTATTTGTTGCATGTAAACCGCTGGCTTTCCTGGTTTTCGATTGAAGCGAATCCAGACCATAGGTTCCAACAACCGCGCCATTAATAATATCAACAGCTTCATAAGCGATGATACCAATACCTTTTGCATAGTAATCGATATCGGTTACTGCAGACAACGTCAGGCTCTGACTTATCCCCAGTTCCACATTCTTCGCATTTGCATCATAGGCAGGATGCAACCAGACCATAGCAATCACATTATTAAAGGTTCCGGCTGGCACCGTGAAATCAGACAATGAGACAAACACCACTTCTCTGCCATCAATGATATAGATCTGATCCGTCTGATACTGCTCATCAAAAACAAGCTTGGGAGAAAGCGGTCTGTTGTTATAGGTGTACCAGGTGACCACACCAGAATCGGCACTGAATACAATACCCGTATTCTCATTACCTAATTTATTCAGACCTGTATAGGGACCACTATTAACCGAACTCAAAGACAAGGAGAAATTACTGGGCCCTGTGTAATTCCACTTTTCACCAGTATCAATCGTTGGAAAATAATCTTCGAATGAAAAAGTGACGGCATACACATTCCATGTAAAAAAGCAGGCAAAAGCGCCTAACAAACTTCGAGCGAACATATAAAACCTTTATATTTTGGATTTTCTGCTATCTATCTTATTATCATCAGCTTATCGTTATCTTAAACCTGATTACCAGATATCAAAAAATTGAAAATAAACATCAGACCTCCACAAACAGAAGACGAATGGACAGAATATTATGATTTGCGCTGGCGAATGCTCCGACAGCCCTGGCAGCAAGTTCGTGGCAGTGAAAAAGATGAGCTTGAAAAAAGCTCGACGCATGTAGCAGCCATACTAAATAACACGATTATTGCTGTCGGCAGAATTCATATCAGCAATCAATCTGAGGCTCAAATTCGTTATATGGCCGTAGATGAAACATATCAATCGAAAGGTATCGGAAGACTTATTTTAAAATATCTTGAGCAGGCCGCAACAGAGCAGAATAGTCGGGTTGTTTTTTTACACGCCAGAGAGAATGCGCTTGCGTTTTATAAAAAAAATCAATACCAGCTAATAAAACCATCTCATATGCTATACGGAAAAATAAAACACTTTTTAATGAAGAAAACGCTGTCCGATTAAACAGTTATATTATTCGATATCTCCCAAAATCCATTTCCTGGCTTTATCAACGTCATCAAATACCCTGAAGATGTGCCCATGAGACTCACTTAATACTTTGTACATATTAGCCATTCCTTTCTGAAAATCGGTAACAGCAATTAGCGCTCTTTTCACCCTTGTGCTTGCTACACTCTTCCTTGATATAAAATCCAGATCTTCAAACTTTATATCTGACGATTTGACTGCCGAGATATCATCAATAACATCAAAGTCCGGGCTAAATTCAGGATCAGCACTTCCCTGCTTTCTAACTGCAATAATCTCTTCCAGCGTTACACCACCAGAATAGGTCACTACAATCAGATTTTTACCCGGATAAAGCTTATAACTTGCAGGCATAATATCTTCCATGTTTATACTAACAAACGAAAATATTACTTTATCTCAAAGTAATATTTAATAAAACACCTAAGATATATATAGTCTATTAGATGATATACTTTTAAAAAAGAACGGAAACTTATATGAAGACCACCCTGTTTGTCATCTCATTCTTTTTACTAGTTTCTGGCACCCAAGCCAGCGAACAGCCTCTTGCAAAAGATATCATTCAATCCGCAATAGATAATTTCCGTGGTGTAAGCTCTTATTCCGAAGCATCTATGACCATTCACCGCCCAGACTGGGAACGCACCGTCTCCATGAAGGCTTGGACAGCTGGCCTGGATAAATCGCTGGTTAGAATTACTGCCCCTGTCAAAGATAAAAACAGCGGCACATTAGTTATTGATGACAACATGTGGAGTTACGCGCCGAAAATAAATCGCGTAATTAAAATTCCGGCCAGTATGTCGAATCAAAGCTGGATGGGCTCTGACTTCTCAAACAATGATGTTGCCCGTGCCGATGATCTGATCGAAAAATACACCCATACACTCTTAGAAACAACAGAAAAAAATGGCATTAAACAATACCTTATTCAATCTGTTCCACACGAAGATGCGCCGGTCGTCTGGGGCAGAGAACTACTGACCATTGATAGCCACTACGTTGTTCACAAACACGAATTTTACGACCAGGAAAACCTGCTGATTAAAACAATGACCAGCAGTCAGGTGAAATTTATTGATGGGAAATATGTTTCTCTTAAACAGCGCATGCAAAAAACAGACACACCCGACGAATGGACAGAGTTTGAAACACTTAGCATTCAGTTTAATATCCCGATGAAAAAAAATATGTTCACCCTTTACAATTTACAAAATCCTCGATAAAAGATTGAGAGCAGCTATGAATACGAACTGGCGATTTGCATGGAGAAATATCTGGCGGCACCCCCGCCGAACAATTCTTACCATGATGGCGATTTCATTTGGTGCTGCCCTGCTCGTTTTTAGTATCGGATTCCAGCTTGGCCAGTACGACCTGATGATAAAAGGTAGTGTCAGTATTTATGAAGGATTGATACAGGTTCAGAAAAAAGGCTATCTGGATGAGCCTAAAATAAGAAATAGCATCGATAATATTCAGTCTCTTGCAAAACATTTACGCAAGGCAACCACTATTGATTCAATCACTGCCAGGGCCAACGGATTTGCACTGGTCTCTTCCGAAAAACGCAGCTACGGCACATTAATTGTAGGCGTTGAGCCCGACTATGAAAAACTGGTATCCATTATCCCCGGCACAACAAAAGAAGGCCACTATCTTACTTCTGACTCAGCCAATGAAATAATCATCGGCAAAAGTCTGGCAAAAAACTTACAGATAACAGTCGGCGATGAACTTACCTTAATGGGTAGTGGACGTGACGGCTCAATCGCTGCGACCATACTTCCAGTTACTGGTATTTATGAATCCGGCTCCAAAGAACTGGATCGAAACCTGATCCAGATGCCAATAAAAACATTTCAGGACACCTTCAGTATGGGGTCTGGTGGTCACGCGATTGTTTTTTATCATGATGATGTGAAAAATGACTTTATTTTCAAACAGCAACTCAAACAAATTATTTCTGATAACAACCAGCTTGTAACACTGAGCTGGGATGAACTACAACCTGGCGTAAAACAAATGATCGAACTGGATTACTCTTCAGGCTGGTTTATGTATTTAGTACTGGTTGCCGTTATTACCTTTAGCATCCTTAATACTTTTTTAATGTCTGTACTTGAGCGAACCAGAGAATTTGGCATTATGCTGGCGCTTGGCTACAAACCTTACAATATTGGCAAGCTGGTGATGCTTGAAGCTTTTTTATTAACACTGTTTGCACTAACACTGGGGACCTTAATCGGCCTGTCTATTAATATGTATTTTTACTATAACGGACTGACTTTTGAAGGCATGGAAGAAATAGCATCAATGTACAATATGCCATCAACCTTATACCCACAGATTTCTTTTGAAAGCATTCTAATCGGGCCTTTTGTTATCTTTATTTCCACATTACTATCCGCGTTATATCCTGCGATGAAAATTAGAAAGCTTCAGCCGGTCGAAGCCATGAGAAAAATATAATGCAAAGTATTTCACTCATAATCTCACTCGCATGGCGTAACCTCTGGCGCAATCAGCGACGCACCGCTGTGATATTATTTGCCATGGTTCTTGGCGTCTGGGCGATGATTGTAACGGCTGCTTTTATGCGCGGCATGTCAATTCAGGCACTGGATGACACCATACAAAACCTGACCGGTCACATTCAAATTCATCAGAAAAAATACCTTGATGACCCTGTTATAGAAAATTCCTTCGATATAGATACTGCAGTCATCAATTCATTAACCCACCCAAATATCAGCCAATGGTCTAAGCGTCTTCGCTTACCTGCGGTTATCAGCAGTGAACGCGACACGGCCGGCATTACTTTAATTGGCATTGATCCATTACAAGAAGCACCACTATCTTTTTTACAAACAGCTGTTGTTGAAGGCCAATATTTTCAAAATAATAATGACAAGGGAATCATTATCGGTAAAAAACTTGCGGAGAACCTGGAAACTAAACTGGGCAAACGTGTCGTTGTTATGTCACAAAACATGAACAATGAAATTGCTGACAAAGGCTTTCGTATTACAGGCATCTACGACACACCTCAGGAAGGCATGGAAACCGCCTTTATTTTTATGACGTTTAACAGTGCTGAAAAATTATTAGGTATCAACGGTCTGGCTTCTGAAATAGTCATTATGACAAAATCGCTGGAGCACGTATCAACCACTCTCGACAGCATAAAATCGGAAAACCCGCATCTCGATAGCCAGTCATGGGACACACTGCAACCATTTACAAAACTAATAGAAGAAATGTATACCGACTTTCAATATGTCTGGCACTTAATTGTTTTTCTTGCAATGAGTTTTGGCATTATCAATACTTTATTAATGACAATATTTGAACGAACTCGTGAATTTGGATTGTTTCAGGCACTTGGACTCAAACCACGATTTATACTGGCACAAGTCTGGATAGAAGCCGTCTTTATGCTAACCATTGCACTGATAATAGGTAACTTTGTTTCCTGGCTTACGGTACTTTCTACCGGCGAAGGTATTGATGTTTCTGCTTTCGCTCAAGGCATGGAAATGGCACAGTTATCAAACATCATTCCATTTATCATTGTTCAAGAAGATCTCATCCTGGCTAATATTATTGTCATTACCCTGGGACTTTTAACCAGCCTCTATCCGGCCTGGAGAGCATCCAGACTGGTACCGGCTAGCGCAATTACGCGGGTTTAACATGAATACAATTAACAACACACCTGTCGTTCAGTGTATTGACCTGACAAAAACATATGTGCAGGGCCTGATTGAGGTGCACGCTTTAAGTCATATTAATTTTGAAGCGCATACAGGTGAATTCATTTGTTTATCCGGCCCGTCAGGCTCGGGAAAATCGACCTTATTAAATATGATAGGCGGTCTTGATACACCTAGCTCCGGTGAAGTTTATATAGATGGTGAAGAAATAGATGAATTAAATAAATCTGAACTTGCCGACATGCGTCTGAATAAAATTGGCTTTGTATTTCAGGCCTATAACCTGATCCCGGTACTGACCGCCCAGGAAAATATTGAAATGGTGATGCAAATGCAGGGCATTACTAAACACAAACGAAATAATATTTCACTGGATATTCTAAAAGAAGTCGGACTGGAAAATCTTGAGAACAGAAAACCAACCGAACTGTCTGGTGGCCAACAGCAACGCGTTGCAGTGGCCCGTGCCATTGCCTCAAAACCCAGCCTGGTACTTGCTGATGAACCGACAGCCAACCTGGACTCTGTCACCGCCAACAAATTAATTGATTTAATGCTGGAGATGAACAAACAACACAGCACCACGTTTATTATTTCAACTCACGACCCCATGATTATGCAGCGAGCAAAAAAACTCATTAAGATGCATGATGGAAAAATAGCCGATGTCATCAACCAAGAATAATGCTTAGCTATAAAATACCAATAATTTTAATAAGCATCGCGTTGTTCCTACTCACAACCCGCATACATGCACTGGAGTATAATCAGCATATTAAACTTAATGCATCCTTTCTGGAATTTCCCGATTCTTCACCTTTGAATATAAACGAAGATACCAGCCAAGGCCTGCAATTTCTAAACTATCGCCTGAACGTTTATGAACAAGTTGATAGCCTACAATTCGAAACCCATTACGAACTAATGTCCCTGCATTCGGACCGTTCAGATTTACAGGCCATTAATCCTGACAAGTACCGTTTATTTGATTTAACATCTGAAATTAAAGACAGCTCCTCACAACAAACTTATCACCGGCTTGATCGATTTTTTATTAATCACAATAGTGACAACATCAATACACGTTTTGGAAGACAGGCAATTACCTGGGGAAACGGTTTTGTTTTTAATGTAATGGATCTCTTCAACCCTTTCTCACCGACTGCTCTCGATACTGAATATAAACCCGGTGATGACATGATTTATATCCAGATGACGCAAGCATCAAATGCAGACTGGCAGTTTATTTATTTACCGAGACGCGATCTAAACAACGACATCAAAAAAGATGAAAGTTCATTTGCTGCAAAGTTTCACACAACAATTTCTTCCTCTGATATAGATGTACTGGTTTCGCAACATTACAGCGAAGAGATTATCGGCTTTGGTTTTAATCACCCTGTTGCAGACAGCATGTGGCGACTGGATATTACGCACACTCGCACGGACGCTGATACAAATATCACCAGCTTAAGCACCAACCTGGATTATTCGTGGACCAGCTTTAATAAAAACTTTTATGGTTTTGTTGAATATTATTACAATGGTTTTGGTATCGACGCCGGCGAGACAACAAGCGCGTCATTATTAAACAGAGTGGCAAGAGGTGAGCTGCATACATTATTCAAACGCTATCTGGCAATTGGATTACGAATTGAGATACACCCGTTAATCAACATATCCCCGACACTTATTCAGAACCTGACCGACAACAGCGCACTCCTTAGCCTGAATGCCCAATATGACTGGTTACAAAACCTCAGCATCAGTGCACAACTTTTACTGAGTCAGGGTGATTCGGAATCTGAATATGGTGGACCATCCTCTCAAGGTGATTCTCTGAATTTATTAATGAGCCTGTACTTTTAACCATATTTAAAGAAGTTATTAGTCGCTAATCAATATTATGAAATTAATGCTGTCCACTTCACGGCATTATTGTATGTTTTTTGAACATTTCGGATAAACCAATAAATATCAATACTTTAGCTTATAAGCGATTTATAAAATATCTGCATAAAATTAATAAAAAAACGACAAATTCGTTAAAATAGGCTATAAATCATATTAATACTAAATTTATCCTTACGCTTCACAGGTAGCTTTTTTCATGGCCAAAATACTCATCGTTGACGACTCACCGACACAACGTCAGGCCCTCATCAACATTTTGCAAAAAAACAACTTTGAAACAGTGATTGCTGAAGATGGACAGCAAGGTATCGATTTATCGCGTACCGAGATGCCAGACCTGATTTTAATGGATGTGGTTATGCCCGGCTTAAATGGCTTTCAGGCCACCCGTCACATTACTAAACATGAAACAACGCAAAACATTCCTGTCATCATGCTAACCAGTAAGGATCAGGAAACGGATCGCGTATGGGCAGAACGTCAGGGAGCAAAGGACTATATTATTAAGCCTGCAGAAGAAGTTGATCTAATGACTAAAATCACTAAATTATTGAGCTAAACACCACCATCTTTGACTTGCATCACTTGCAATCAAAACTCTCTCAGGTAAAGATATTTACTATTACTTCACAATGGAAAGTGATGGTCAGCCATGAAATATCTAACAGCTACATTTTCTCTCTTCTTATTAATTATCAACAGTATATTTGCAGACACTATCCCTGAGAGACGCAGGGATCAGTTCCCGAAAGAAGATGCTTATCTGGTTGTACCACTGCCGTATAGCTACCCTGGTATCGGAGAAGGTCTGTTTCTGCTAGGTAATGCTTCTAATGTTTTCGATACAACAGCAGATTTGTTATTTATAGAAGTCGTGGGCGATGCCACAGGGAGAGTAGCTGTATTTCAAGAAGTACCCATTATTACCGATGAGCTATTTCTTTCTATTGAATTTCAGGACATTAACAGGGCTGTTGTTAATAATTATGCTATCCGGGGAATGAATGGCTCAAATGGAGATGACTATACTCTTCTGGATATTACTAAAGCAGATACCAGTTTATTACGTCTGGACTATACTCTGCAGAACCGGCGTATAAATTTATATATATCTCAATCTCAGGGAGAGTTTGCTCTGGATGCAATTCGAGACCCTGATGGCAACTTAATTACACAGCTGTCTGAGCCATACACTGACAGCTCTAAAACAAATCAAATTGGGTTCTCACTCGACTATACAGATGACTATCTGGACCCTCGTAAAGGCTTCCGTTTTGGGTTTGATTACATAGATCAACCCGCAAAAGATACTGTCAATGATCCTGACTACTATATCCTCAACTATAATTTTTTATTTTTTCAGCCAATCAGTAAGGCCGACACACTGGTAATTAACTATTTTCAATCAGACGCCCATGTACGAAGCAAAGGTAATACAGATCCAAATTATTACCGTAGTGAGCTTAACTTTAACTGTGGTACTGATCCCATATGCCTGCAATCAGAGCAGGAATTGGTTGACAGTTTTGTTAACGCTGCCACACATGGCAGTGCAACAGATCTAGGTGGTCTGGAGCGACTCCGCTCGTATCCACAGAATCGTTT
>Ga0316206_1001600_pt1 | contig 18995 bp, 17 predicted proteins | sample 6monthpyrite_MG_FD_204942 | JGI IMG/M metagenome (GOLD analysis project Ga0316206, IMG submission 204942) | Microbial mat bacterial communities from mineral coupon in-situ incubated in ocean water Damariscotta River, Maine, United States -... | ecosystem: Environmental > Aquatic > Marine >... | reverse complement strand
TTACTATTTTTAGCAATATCTTTTTCAGTTAGGCTGCCCTGCATATTTAACAAAGCGAGTTCTATGGCCGCACCGGATATTGCTTTGAGCGGCTGTCTCCACTGATGAGCTATCATATTCATTATTAACGATAAAATCTGTGATTAGTTTTTGAGTCAATACACGATGATTGAGCCCAAGCATGTCTGAAGCAGCGTTGTTCGCTTCAAGTATTAAGTTTTCTTCGTTAAGTGTGAAATAGCCTATTGGAGCCATGTTGTAGAGATTAAAATACCGCTTTTGGGAGTTTTGAAGTTGCTCTTGGGTTAAGAGTAACTCATCGTTTTGCATCTCTAGTTCAATTTGATGTACTTGTAGTTCATGAAGTAACTTCTGCACCTTTTTTTCAGACATGACATTGCTGGGGTTGAACAATGAAATTTCTTTTTTTTTGGCAATTTTTTCAGCTTCCTTTCGTAGATATTTTATTGGTTTTTTTAAAGAGATCTTATTATTAGTTTGCATGTGTGTCTCTTAATCTTGTTTTTGGGTGCTTTAATCTGCTTGATTCACTTTGATTCATTTAAAATAATGCCACAAGTATTATTAAACCTTTAAATATAATCGACTTGATTGTCTAATATTTTCTCAAAGCAAAGGAAGTATACGTTATTATTAGGTACAAAACGTTGACATTTTTACCTGATTATATAAAAATACAAATATGAAAAGTATTTTAGCCGGTGTTTAGAATGAAATCATTTTAATTGAGGATAAGAAATCCGTTTGTAACCCGAACTATGCAGTAGATATTTCTAAGAATCGTTTGTGCTTGTTCTTAATGAATCTTTCTTAAGTACAATGATGAATGAGTTTTTGAATTTCCTAGTGCACAATTAAGGTTTAAATATGTTCAAGGTCACTGTAATAAAAGGGTCGTCATGTGTACTTTGGTTTTTTATGAGTTTTACTAATGTATGGAGTGTGTAATGAATAAATTAGAAAAAATTATTAAAGATGCAGAAGGTATCACGGTACTATATGTTGAGGATGACAAAAATGCGAGAGAGGAACTTGCTGATGTTTTGGGGATTTTTTTTAAAGATATATTTATAGCAGAAAATGGGAAGGAGGGTATGGAGCTTTTTGCCAGCAATAATATTGACCTTGTTATCAGCGATATTACTATGCCGGTTATGAATGGCTTAGAGATGATTCGCAATTTGAAACTTCAAGAGAAGAATTTTAAATCAATCTTCATCACGGCTCATTCAGGTAAAGATATTCTTCTTGATTCTATTGAATTGAATATTGATGGATTTATTTTAAAGCCTATTGAGCAAACACAACTGATAACTGTTTTATCTAAAATCATAAACATTATTTATTCTGAAAAAGTTAGAGAAAATTATGAGAAAAATTTGCAAATTGAACTTAAAAAACAAAAAGAAACAATAGAAAAACAATCGAGTGTACTCATAGAGATGCTTCAAAAAGATGCTATGACAAATCTTTATAATTTTGAAAAACTGAAAATTGATTACCATAATGCAAGTACAAAACCAACTTTAGTATTGTTTAATGTAGATAATTTTAATTTAATAAACTTAACCCATAGTTTTGGTATAGGCGATGATCTTATTAAAAAAGTTGCACGATTCTTAACAACCTTTATAAAAGAGGATATTAGCATATACAAACTTTATGGTGATGAGTTTATGATTGTGTTACACATGTTCGAGATGGTGGAAGCTTTGTCCTTGGCAGAAGAGATTAAAAATAAACTCAGTAATGAAGTGTATCTAATAGAAGATGAAGAGTTTAATTTGAGTGCTTCAATGGGCATACTTGAGTGTTCTGATGGAGCACTTCCTTATCATAAAGTGAAATTAGCTCTTCAAGAGGGTCGCAGTAACCACAAAAATTCTATAACAGTTTATAAAAAAGACATGTCACTGCTAGCGAAACAAAAAGAGCTTTTAAAATGGGCAAAAAAAACAAAAAATGCAATTAATAACAATTACTTAAAAGCATTCTATCAGCCTATGTATGAGTTTAAAGAGGAAAAAATAACAAAGTATGAATCTCTTGCAAGGATAGTTGAAAATGATGAGGTCATATCACCATTTTATTTTTTGGCAAGTGCTAAAATGGTTGGATTAATCCCAACTCTTACGAAAAATATGATAAATCAAACATTTGAGTTTTTTAAAGATTATAAGGACTTATCTTTTAGTATAAATATTACAGATGAAGATTTGAAAGATGGTGAACTTTTTGGGCTGCTTGTAAGTTTGTGCACTAAACATGAAATAAAATCATCTTGTGTAACACTGGAAATACTTGAGGGGATAAATGACTATGATGCGTATGATGCCAATAAAAAACTCGAAGAGCTTCGAAATGCGGGATTTTTAATAGCAATAGATGACTTTGGTGCAGAAAATTCAAATTTTACCCGCCTTCAAAACCTCAATGTTGATATCATAAAAATTGATGGATTGTTTGTAAAAAATTTAGATACAGATATGAATTCAAGACATATTGTTGAGACAATGATATATTTTGCTAAAAAAACAAATAAAAAAACAATAGCAGAATTTGTTCATTCAAAAGCGATATTTGATATAGTCAGGGAGTTAGGTGTAGATTTTGCTCAGGGATATTTTGTAGGACAACCATTGCCAATGATAAGTGAGGATATAACATTTTAGATTTTCCTAAAACGATCAAAGCTACACGAAGAATACATATACAAATAACTCGAACAATAGAAATCGACAATAAAAGTTACTTTGGCATAACACTAGATGCATATACGCAAAGAGTTTTGAGATTAGATGAAAATTAATTGATTTTAAGATAATATAAAAAATGAATTTACAGAAAATACAAGAGAAGATTTTATCACTTTCACCGTTTATAAAAGAGATTCAAGTCCTCGTGCGTGATAACTACCCTTATGCAATTATTTACCCTGACTTTGAAGCACTTAAAGAGGCTAAAATAATTAATATTGAAAGTATCATTCGTTGGTATGCAATTGAGCTTTATAATCTTGAAGTCGATGATGAGTATAAGGTGCATGGCTATGAAATTATCAGTGATGGTTTAGTGGAACAAGATGAACCTGATGATGAAGTTTACAAGGTTTTAAAATTATACATTTCAACTTTAACGAAAGAAAAAATTTCCCCCTTATCTCACCTAGAGCTTAATCTTGGACTTGATTCACTTGATTATGTAGAATTGTTTATTTTTATAGAAAAGAGTTTTGGAGTTATGATAGATGAAGCGGTATTTTCAAATATTATGAAGTTTCAAGCTTTGTATGAGTATATAAAAAAATATCATACTCATATCCATGTAAAAACAGTTCACTGGGATGAAGTTTTAAAAGAACATATTACAGAGGAACTTATATATTCACCATTCATTATGTTTTTGTATAAAACAGTGATGTTCCCACTCTTTAAACTTCTGTTTCGTGTTGAAGTGATTGGATTGGAAAATATCCCCTCCTCGTCTTGCGTGATAGCCCCAAATCACCAAAGTATGCTTGATGGCTTTTTAATAGAAGCAACTCTGCCTTATGGTATTTTAAAAAATAGTTTTTTTCTTGCATACAAACAAGTCTTTGGAACAATGTTCCTTAAGCCGATTGCTAAGTATGGTCAGAGCATCTTAATTGACGCAGATGAAAACCTCAAGCATACCATGCAACACTGTGCACTACCGTTAAAAAAAGGAAATAATCTTGTCATCTTTCCTGAGGGTGCAAGGAGCAGGGACAGAGAACTTTTAGAATTTAGACCATTTTTTGGAATGCTCTCAAAAACTTTTAATGTACCTATCGTTCCGGTTGTAATCGATGGCAGTTTTGAAGCCCTAAGATCTGGAAAACTTTTTCCAAGCCTAAAAAAAATTAGGATAACATACCTAAAACCAATTTACCAAGATGGCTTAGACTCTGATGAGATAACTACGAGAGTAAAAAAGGCAATTAAAAGTGAGATGAGTAGAAATCCGGTTTACTCCAAAGCCGTTTGAACATCATTGGCAACTTTTTTTTCATCTACAAAAAATAATAATGTTGCCCCTAATATGAAAAATATAGACACGGAACCGATGGCAATACGGGAACTTTCACTAAATAAGGCAACTACTGCCACCAGTAGGGGTCCTAAAATAGTCGCAAACTTTCCTAAAAAATTATAAAATCCAAAAAATTCTGCTGCATATTGATGAGGAATCATTTTTGAGTAATATGAGCGGCTAAGCGCCTGGATACCACCTTGAACAAGTGCTATCATGATTGCCAGTATATAAAATTCATTCACTTCCCTCATCACTACGGCCCATGAAATAATGAACAGATACATACTAATAGCAAGAAAAATAGCTTTTTTAGTGTCCCATATTTGCGCTAATTTGGCAAAGAGAAGTGTTGCCGGAAAGCCGACAAACTGAACTATTAGAAGTGCAAGGATGAGGTTGTGCGAGTTAAAACCCAGTGCCATGCCATAATCAACAGCCATCAGTATTACCGTGTCTACACCATCGATGTACAACCAATAAGCGACTAAAAACAACAATAATCCCCTTAGCTGTGATATCTTACCAAAAGTTGATTTGAGTCTTAGATAACCTTGTTTTATAAGACTTACTTTTAACTGTGTCTTTTTTCTCTTTTCTTCAACAAAAAAGAGCAAGGGAAGAGAGAACAGCGCCCACCAAACTGCCACACTGATAAACGAAGCTTTAATGGCTGCTGCCTCGTTTGCAAAGCCAAAGAGTGTAAAGTCTTGGAGCATCCAGACATTCATGGCAAAGAGAATCCCACCGCCAAGGTATCCAAGGGAAAAACCGAGACTTGATACAAAATCAACATTTTTCTCTTTAGATACACTAGAGAGCAGGGAATCATAAAATGTGTTTGAGCCCATAAACCCTATGTTGGCAAGTACGTAAACAAAAACTGCCACTTGCCATTGCCCTTCGCCCACCAGCGATAAAATTGCGCTCATTGAAATGCCAAGATAAGAGAACAAAAATAAAAATCGTTTTTTTATAGAACCCGCATCAGCGATAGCCCCTAAAAGCGGTGCCAAAAGTACAATGATAAAACTAGATAAAGAGTTTGCAAAACCAAGATGGGCAGTGCTCACAGTCACATCTGCTTCAGCGCTGAAATATGATTTAAAAAAAAGTGGAAAAAAACCTGCCATGACAGTAGTCGCATAAGCAGAATTTGCCCAATCATAAAGTGCCCAAGAGTAAATACTTTTTTTATCTTCCATAATATTTTCCATGAGATATGATACAATAATTCATGAACTTTTCAGAACTATTTAATCATACCGGTCTTATTGGCGCTCACAGGGGTGCCCGTTCCATTGCTCCAGAGAACACTCTTCGTGCACTTAAAGCTAGTAAGGGACATTGTGATTTTATGGAGATTGACGTGCAATTAAGCCATGATGGTATTGTTATTGTCATGCATGATGATACTTTAGAGAGAACTACAAATATTAGTGAAATTGAAGCATTTAAAAATCGTAAGCCATACAAAGTCTCTGATTTCACATTTGAAGAGTTAAGCTCTCTTGATTATGGCAGCTGGTTTGATGGAAAAATTGAACCATTATTGACTTTGAGTAAAGCACTGCAATTTATAAAAGAAAATAGGCTATTTTTAAATATAGAGATTAAAGATATGAACCAATATTTTAGTGATAAACAGGTGGTTTTTTCAGTGCTTAAAGAGGTTGAGGTTTGGCATGCGGAGGAGTTGGTGATGTTTTCTTCGTTTAGAGATGCGTATTTGCCTTTGTGTAAAGAGAGATTATCGAATGTTCTGACTGCTGCCTTAGTTGAAGATACTCATCCGAACAATCTTTTAGAGTATCTAAAATCTTTACAGGTAGACGCTTATCACATGAATGATGAACTTGCAGATAAAAAGAGTGTGCAAAAACTCCGTAATGCAGGTTTTTTTGTGAATGTATATACAGTTAACGACCCACTTCGTGCAAAAGAGCTTTTTAAGATGGGTGTTAACGGAATATTTACCGATTTTTTATAGGAAATTATTTAGAAGATTAAAGGAACAAATGTAAAACCATAATGCTCTATGCCTTCTATCTCCCCATTCTCCTTTTTTACAATTTCATAAATAGAATTTTTTATGGGAATAACAAGTCTTCCGCCAATATTTAACTGTTGTGTAAGTTTTAAGGGAAACTCTTGTGCCGCTGCGGAGACTAAAATACGGTCAAATGTTTCACCTTCGAGTCCCAAGGCATCTTTTGCTTGAGTTATCTTAGCATTTTGAAAATCATATTTTTTAAGGTTGTTATTTCCAAATTTTACAAGATAACTCACCCTCTCCAAGCCAATCACAGAACCTTTATCTCCAACAATATATGCAAGCAGTGCCGTCGTCCAGCCTGAGCCGCTTCCTATATCTAAAATTTTTTGTCCTTCTTTTGGCTGAAGCATCTCCAACATCATAGCGACCGTTGTCGGTTGAGAGATAGTTTGTCCATGACCTATGGGAAGTGGATGGTCTGCATAAAGTTCTGAATCATTAGGGTCTAGAACAAAATCCGCTCTATCTATTTTTGTAAAAGCATCTATAATATTTTTTGAGTGCATAGAGTTTGTACTCATAAGATGGTTGATTAAATTTGCATTCGTGCTCATAAAGTATTCCTATAAATAAGTGATAATCTCAGAGACCGTTGGATGTGCATGTATTATCTCTCTCAGCTCTGTGATTGTAAGCTTTTTCTCAACAGCAAGAGTCAGCTCATGTATAATCTCTGTCGCTTCGACGCCGATAATAGTTGCTCCTACAATTACACCGTTCTTGTTGGAAACTATAGTCTTAATAAATCCAGCGTCATCTCCTAGAATTTTTGCTTTTGCATTGACCTTGAAGTAAGCCTTTTTGACTTCGTAATCCAAGCCTTGCTCTTTTGCATCTTTCTCTCTTAGCCCACAGCTTGCAATTTGAGGATTTGTAAAAATGGTTGAGGGTGTTACATGTGTGTTTGTATTGGATTCATTATTGATGATGTTTTTGGCGAGAACTTTTGCTTCAGCATAAGCAGTATGCGCAAAAGCTGGTGTGTTGATAGAGTCTCCAAGAGCGTAGATATTTTCTTGTGATGTCACAAACCATGGACTAATCTCTATAAATCCTTTTTCATCTAGTCTGATATTTGCCTTTTTTAAATTTAGACCTTGGGTGTTTGGGATTCTGCCAGTTGCACTGAGGACCAACTCACATGTGATGCTCTCTTGGGATTCATTGAAAAACAATTCCACGCCATCTTCGAAGAGTTTTACTTTGCTTATCGTAGTAGAAGTGATGACACTAATATTTGATTTTTTAAATGCTCTGAGTAGTGCTTTTGAGACATTTTCATCTTCGCTTAGGAGTAATCGGGGACTTCGTCCGATTAAAGTCACTTTAACACCGAGTGAGCTAAAAAATGTGGTAAATTCACATCCGATGGGACCTGTTCCTATAATGGCTATGGATTTTGGAAGTGCGCTTAACTCAAAAACATCACTGCTTGAGATGATAAACTTAGAGTCTAATGGTAGCTCAGGTAACTCACGAGTTTTTGAGCCTGTTGCAATGATGCACTTTTTAAAGCTAATTATTTCACCATCAACACTAACCGTTCTTACATCCATAAAACTGGCATCTCCGTATAAAAGCTCCACATGAGATTGTTCAAGCATCCACAAAACACCTGTTCGGATTTCAGTTATAAGTGCAGTAGTCTTGGCTTTGAGTTGTTCAAGGTCTAAACCTTTAAAATCTAAGCTAATGCCATTCTGCTCAAAATACGGAATTTTTGAAACAAATGAAGCACTATGAAGATAATTTTTAGTAGGGATACATCCGACGTTTAAACAGGTCCCGCCAACACGCTCTTTGCTTCTCTCGATAAGTAAAGTCTTTACACCGGCTTTGCCAAGCTCTAATGCAGCCTGGTATCCAGCCGGTCCGCCGCCAATTACTACAACTTCATACTCTTTCATCTTTTCTCCAAATACTCGCTCGCCATATAACTGCTCCTTGTATAAGGCGAACTTTTTATATAACTAAAACCCATCTCCACTCCAAGATTTTTTAAACTCTCAAATCGTTTAGGTTGCACATATTCTACTACAGAAGTATGGTGAATTGATGGAGATAAATATTGACCAATGCTTAAATATTTACAACCTACATCCAGTAAGTCTTCCATGAGAGACTTGACCTCTTCATCTTCTTCACCAAGACCCAGCATAATTCCACTCTTTGTAGCGATTAAAGGATTCAAAGATGCGAGTAACTTTAATACTCGAAGTGAACGCTGATACTCTGCTCCTTTTCTTACATGGTAGAGGCGCTTAACCGTTTCAAGATTATGCCCTATAATTGTAGCTCCGCTCATGGCTATCTGTTGAAGTGCGTCTATATTTTCTCTCATGTCAGGGATAAGCAACTCTACAAAAATAGCACTATCCATAGCTTTGATGGCGTCCACCGTTTTACAAAAATGTTCAGCTCCGCCATCACTTAAATCATCTCTGGTTGAACTTGTAATCACCACATGACGAAGTCCGAGCTGTTTCACTGTTCGTGCTACATTCTCTGGTTCATGGACATCTAACGCTTTTGGTTTGCCTTTGCTCACTGCACAAAAGCTGCATGTGCGGGTACAGATATTCCCTAAAATTAAAAAGGTAGCCTGTCTTTTAGCAAAACATTCGCTGATATTTGGGCACATAGCCTCTTGACAAACAGTGTTGACATGTTCTTCTATAAACATGGATTCCAGTTCTTGGTTTACACGATAGTTGATTTTTTTGTGTAACCATTCCGGTTTAGGTTGCATTTTATTTACCATCGATATTCCACCTTTTTTTACTATATTTATTTATTAAAAGTTCATCTGCACTACGCTGTTCTGAGAGATTTAGACTATCACTTATGAGAGTAACTTCAAAGCTTTGAGCAAAGGATTCTAATACTAAAGAAACAAGCTCTTCGTCTGCCACATCTTTTTTCATTTTTTGCAAAGTGTTCACATCATTCAAACAGGACTCTTCCAAAAAAACATCGTCAAAAGTTGCATTATTAATATTCATAGGGATAGAACCATGTTGAAATAGTACATCTGAAGTGTAACGTTGCGCATTTCCGCCAATTTTTTTGCCATCGATTATGATGTCATAAGGCTCATGCGATGCCATGCAGATATTTGACTTTGAACTCTCCAAGTTTAAATCATAAGCAAATTCAGCACTAAGCTTTAGTTTTTCATAAAGATTGATAAGAAAACTAGATAAGTAATGGTAACTCTCTTTTACTCCTACATGTTTTAAATTCGCTCTAGGCAAAATCAAGGAATAAGATAAGTCCCCGCCATGGACTAAGACGCCACCACCAGTCATACGGCGAACAAGTGGGATGTTTTGTTTACGAAGAATCTTTAAATCCACACTTTTGCGAGTATTTGAAAATCGCCCAAGACTAAGGGAAGTCTCCCATCTGTAGAGCCTGAGAATCGGCATCTCATCCTCTTGAAAATTATGTAAAAGTGCCTCATCCACTGCCATATTATAGTATGGTGTTCCAAGTCCGGTATCGATTAGACGCCAAGTATTTAGATGGATGACAACCCCTTTACTTTTTGAATAAATTGTATATAAAAAGTATGAAGAATTTATGGAGGTTTTTAGCTCTTAAGTAGTTCTTTCTCCGTTGTAAAGTTATATAACTATTAAACGAAGAAAATTAAAAATTTATAACTGAACTGTTGTTGTCCAGATACCATGGAGATTACAGGCAGATTTTGCCTTGATGCTTTTAATATTGTCCAGTTTTACTGCAAAAGAAGTTGCTCCTCTGGATATCTCCGGTTCTAAAACATTCTTACCTACGAGCTTATTATCGGCGTAGAGTTCAATATAATCTATCCAGTGCCCTTTAGTGCTTGGATGAATAATACCACCTTGTCCAACGGTAATGCTAATGAGCGTATAGCCGGCAGCATCTTTTGCTCCAATCGTTACTTGTGGAGAGTGCTTTAGTTCAGCCTTAGTCATTTTCGCAGGATTTACAGGCTTCATCTCCGTTCGATTCATATGCTTTTGTGGCATTGTATCCGCTTGCGCACCAACTGCCACTGTTACAGCCGTAGCAGCGCCTATTTTTAATACATCTCTTCTGTTCATTGCTAGTTCCTTATAATTTTCAAAATTTAAATCTGAAAAAAATCATACCATTTTTTACTTAACACATGCCCCTGAAAATAAATCTCCGTTTTTGGCTTTTGTTTCGTAGCATCATTTCGTCTTGTAAAATTGTTATTAATTATTGGGATGAAGTTTCAATCTTTAATTATGCAGTAGGAAATTAAAAAACTCATTTATTATTGCACTGGGACATTCATCAAAAATTTACACCATCAATAAGGTGGCTTAAATTTTTTACTAAACAACCCTTTAAGCACAAGCATAAACGATTTTTAGAAATATCTACTGCATAATTCGGGATAATAATAAAATCTTCCCACTTTTGATTTAATGAAAAAAACGGGTGCATAAAAAATTATTTATTCTTATAATTTACAAGATACTCATCAACCATTTTAATCTTCAGACTTTTTGTAAATCCATTGTGAATGTTCATAAGTTTTTTCATTGGTGAAAACACTCCACCATTTATTGCATTTGTAGTGTTATGAATAACAATATCCTTTTGATTTTTGTATGTATAAAGATAAATAGTTGTTATTGTTTATGAATTCAAGGAGAAGAGTAATTGTTAGTAATTGTATCATATTATTACAATTTGTAACTTATTATAATTATTTCTTAGTGTTGCAATATAACTATAAGTTGAGTTAGGATACTATAAATTTAACATTGAGACTTTAAGGGTGTATCTTGGCAGCAGTTGGCCGTTTTACTAGTATCTATACAAATTATATGGTACCAAATATTGACAATAAAGAATGCAAATTTATCATCTTGCCTGCCTGTGAAGATCAACAAAAATTTCTTCAACTATTAAAAGTGAATTTTACGAAATACATCCTTAAACTGTTTACTGTTCTGCTCGATTTGGATTGCCAAAATCAATATGCTTTTGAATGTGCGTTTAGGTAGTTAGTCATCAGTATAATCAATTACACTATGGATACAATAGATAACATTTTTTTTCTTTATTCTTTTACTCAAGATAAGAAAAATTGTATGTGTCTTGCTGGACATAGAAGAAAAATAATTGTAACATGGCAGATGGGTAGAGAGTTTTATGTAATCAACAATCAACCTTGTGGTAGTGCTGGTTTTACGCACTGATTCCACTTAATTAAAAGGATATTTTATGTTCTCGGCAAAGCAAGTTTATAAATTTTCACAATCACTTCGTGTATTATATGTAGAAGATGATGAAAATCTTCGTGCAGAAGTATCAATACTTCTTGAAACTTTTTTTGAGCATATAGATACTGCGATGGATGGAGCTGATGGACTTGATAAATACAATCACAATGAATACGATATAGTAATTACAGATATAAATATGCCTAAAATGGGTGGTATTGAGATGGTTAGTAAAATACATGAGATCTACCCAGAGCAGAAGATTATTGCTGTCTCTGCTCATAATGAATCCCATTTGCTTATAAATCTTATCGAAAAAGGGGTGAGCAGTTTTATTCTCAAGCCGATAAAAGAAGAGAATTTTTTCAATATTCTTTATCCTATCTGCCGTGATGCTCATGCACAGCGTGACAACATTCAACTTTATGAAGCTCTAAATGAAGAACGTAGTAAGCTAACAGCGAAGATTAGAAGTCTAGAAGCCCAAGTTAATGCTACTAGTGTTAAGCATCAGCAGGTTGAACAGCTGCTTCAAGAAAAAAGTGATGGGCATCCACAACCGCATACGGGCGGATACTTTGACAAAGACGAGGATGAGGGAACAGAAAATGTTGTTTTCATGAAGGAAGACAGCGACGAGTTAAGAGAAATCTTTAATGAACTCCCTGATTTGATGATGCAATATACACTTACACATGATATTGAAAATTTTCACCAAGTTGTCGGTTATTTAAAAAAAGTCTCCTCTATCCTGCTGATATATAGCCCTTTTTTAGACACGCTGTCTTCAAGCTTTGAAGGTTTGGCCAGTGCCGTCGATAAAAATATTGAGAAATTTGCCAAGATGTTTGAAACGAACTCTGCGGGTATGTTTAGAATTTGGGATGCTATTAATATTGATATTGAGCGCTATTTGGAACGTTTCTCTGTAGAGAGTATGGCTATGAAAAATATCCATCATATTCATCACCCTACAAGCTTAAGTATCCAGCAAATCATTATCTTAATAGATGAAGATATAGAGCCTGATGGGGCTGCTGAGATTGAATTTTTTTAAATATCTTTTCTTGATGCATCAAATATAGTGACAATGTATTAAAAAATCGATAAAAGTCAATTAACTTTTTATGTATGAAGTCTCCGGCGGAGGAGCTTCATCACTCTAAAATAGAGTCATCAAAATTTATTTGTTAAAATAACTTTCTGCAAGATTTGGGGATTTGTACAATCTAAATGTAAATGCGCTGTCTTGGATAGAGATTAAACTGAGATAATCACTCTCTTTTGAGACTACTTTTAGTATCGTACTGCTATCTGTAAGTGTATTTTCACTAACAGATATGTTGGCATCAGCATTTTGGCTTGGTTCTGTCGTATAGTTTCCATCATAAATACTAATATTCCAAGATGAAAGATCTTCAGTAAAAATAAGTTTAAAAAGTGTTTTGCCATTTATATTATTACTTACTGCATAAAATATTTGAGCGCGCAACTCTTTTCTTAAATCGAATGAGTTAAAGTACTCCAAGGCTTGAGCTTGTGAAAAGTAAAATTTTAAAGTTAATGTAGAACTATCCATAAATACAAGACTTAAATAATCTGTTTCTTTACTTTGAAATCTAAATACATTTCCTCCACTGTCGGTTAAGTTCGAATCAAAAACAGTTATAGGTAAACCATAACTAGAACTGATTGGGTCTGTGTACGAGGTATTATAATTTGTAATATCCCATTGGCTTAAGTCATCCTTAACATCTATTTTATAGAGCGCTCTATTAGATGCATTATTTTGAACTACGAAGAACCCTTTTGCCCTTAATTCATCTTTTAAAGAGATGTTATAGTAACCTTCAGCCAAAGTGGAGGACTGAAAAAACTTTATTGAAAGCAGAGGGTTTAGAGTAGAGACTAACTCTATATAGCTTTTTTCTTTACTGGCTAGCTGTAGTGAACCGGCAGCATTACTGAGCGTGTCTGTTGTTAGACTGATATTTTCTGTCACCGTATCTAGCATGGTCGAAGAGTAGTTGTGGTCATATGATTCCAGATTCCATGAAGATAGGTTGTCATCAAATGATATTTTAAACAGGCTCTTGCTTTGAATATCGTCTTTTACTGCATAAAAAGTATTTGCTTTAAACTCATTCCTTAAATCGACTGTAGTGTTAACATCCGGTGTAGTGTTGGAATCTGCTATAGTAGAATTGGTTTCACTGCCACCACCACCGCCACCGCAACCAACAAAGGTAAAACTTGAAATAACAAGGAAGCTTAATAAAAAAGCTTTTGCTTTCTCTTGCATTTTTTCTCCTTAAATTTTTTTGTAATTGTATTGAAGGTAAAGATAAACTTTACTTAAAATATAAAATTGAACTTGGTTATACCAATCCTATACTCTGCTATTACCGAAAAATCCATATGTACAGCCTACTACACAAATAAAGTAGTCTAATATAATTTTTCCTTTTAGTAGCAACTTAATGTTGCTACTCAGAAAAATAAGATAAAATTGCTGTATGCGAAAAAGATTTTATAAAGCGCGAATATTATTAATAGAAGACAATCAATATTTAGTAAACAATCATCATATTTTTAGACTTTTAATATAAAGGAAAGGCATGCGCACAATAGTAATCTTTTTTGTATATCTCTTTATAAGTAAATCGGCAGTGTTTGCAGAGACTGCAAAAATTCAGCCGGATGAAAATCTAAGTAGTGCAGTGGTGCTTGTGTACCACCGTTTTGGCAATAGTAAATATCCATCTACAAATATCCGTATTGAACAGTTTGAACAACATTTAAAATATATACAAGACAACGGTTTTACAGTTTGGCCACTCTCAAAGATAGTCCGTTACATCTCTGAAGCCAAAAAGTTGCCAAACAAAACACTGGCGCTTACCATAGACGATGCGTACATTAGCACATACACAAATGCTTATCCAAGACTTAAAGCCATAAAGTTTCCATTTACAGTTTTTGTGAGTACTTCAACTATCGATGCAAAATCAAAAAACTACATGACTTGGGGACAGATGCATGAGATGAGTTTAAACGGTGCCGAATTTGCGAATCATTCAGTGACGCATGATTACTTACTTCCACAAAAATTTGAAACTAAAGACAGCTGGAAAAAACGTGTGACGATGGAGATAATTAATGCTCAAAAAAAATTGCAAGATAAGTTGGGTATTTTTGTAAATGAAAACCCTAAACTTTTTTCTTATCCATTTGGTGAATACAATGAAGAGTTGAAAAATTTATTAAAAAATCTAGGGTATGTTGGAATCACACAAACATCAGGTGTCGTTAACTCTCACAGTGATTTAAGTATATTACCTCGTTTCGCGATGACAGAAGTTTTCGCAAATCCGAAAGGATTTATTTTAAAGGCAAATACGCTTCCTCTGGATATCGAATCCATCTCGCCGAGTGAACCTTTGGTTACTTTACAAAATCCACCTCTCTTACAAATAAAATTTAAAAAAGCTATGAAAAATTTAGGATGTTACAAATCAGACGGGGAAAGAATAAATATAAAGTGGGTGTCTCCAACGGAATTACAGGTACAAGCCAAAAAACCGTTACAAAGACCAAGAGACCATTACACCTGCACAGCTCCTGCACGAGATGGCAGATGGTATTGGTATAGTAATTTGTGGATAATTAAATAGAGCCTTTGAGGACGCCATTTGAATTTAACACTCAAAATTCTATCTTTTACTCAGTGAAGAGATAAGATACATACATAAATTAATTTGCCATACGAAGGATCAGCCTCCTTTATCGTTAAGCATTAAATTAATTTTCACCATTTTTAAAAACCGTATATTTTGATTAACTTTTGGATTGTGTGTACTAGTGACGTCAACTTGAATTAAACCATTGTTCATGAAATATCCTTAGTCTAGAAGTATCGTAACAAAGAAAAAATGTGAATCAAATTATGAAAAGCAAAAAGTGTTCACAAAATAACTTGTAAATCTTTAAAAGTGAAAATTTAACCCAAATAATGCAGTAAATATTTCGAAGAATCGTTTATGCTTGTGTTTAAGAGATATTGAGTGAAAATGCTAAGTTACCTTATTGATAGTATAAAATTTTGATGAATATTCCCCTCCATAGCGCAATTATGAATAGATTTTTTAATTTTCTACTGCATAATTTTTTGTTTTATACATGAATGATTTTATTTGCATAATCTCATATTTTCTTGAAAATGGTGTCAGGCAGTATTTCTTTCGCTGAAAATAACCAGTTATTTCAAATTTTTTATGATACAATTCTTTTATATTTAATAATGGGGTTTATAGTTGAAAATTAATCTTAAACTAATGCTATTTAGCATACTCGGACTTGTTTTTCTTGGATTGATATTGGGAACGGTCACTATCACAAAAAGTTCTGAAGGACTTAAAAATACAAGGCTACAGCAGTTGAATTCTGTCTTGTCTGCAAAAAAAGGTCATATTGAAAGTTACTTGGGTTCAATAAATAAACTATTAGTCTCTTTAGCTGAGTCTGAATTAACACAATCGGCTATAGTTGAGTTTAGTCATAATTTCTATACTCTTAAAGATGAAAATAATATAGATTTAGAAGCTGCAAAAAAAAGTTTAATGGAACATTATAAAACAAAATATTTAAATTTTGTTAAATATTCTTTACCTAATGTAAGACAAAAAAAACCAGTTATTGACTATTTACCAAAAGATGAAAATGGGCTAATCGCACAATATATTTTTATTGATAAAAATCCGTCAAAAGTTGGTGAGAAGAACAATATGACCAGCAATAAAGACTATCCATCAACATATATGTCTTCTCACTCAAAATATCACGATAGCTACAATAGTGTATTAAAAAATTTCTCCTTGTATGATATCTTTATGGTAGATTTAAAAGGAAATATTGTATATACAGTTTTTAAAGAAAAAGATTTTGCCACTAACCTCAAATCAGGAATATACAGCGATACAGGCATTGCAAATGTCTATAAAAAAGCGCTTCATCTTAAAAAAGGGGAAATGGCTTTTGATGATTTTTCCCCGTATGAGCCAAGCTACTACTTACCTGCAGCATTTATTGCAACTCCTGTATTTGTAGGTTCTGAGCTAAAAGGTACTTTAATTTTTCAAATGCCGATAGAAGTCATTGACAATATCATGAGTTTTAATGGCAAATATAAAGAGGCTGGACTTGGTAAAAGTGGAGAGGTTTATTTAGTTGGCAAAGATTTCAAAATGAGAAATGACAGCAGATTTGTAAAAGATATACAAGACCCTATTGTTAAAAAGGCAGGTACTACTATTGGTTTGTTTGAAGTGAAAACAGATTCTACAAAAAGTGCACTGGAAAATAAAAGTGGTAGTTGGATAATCCCAGATTATAGAGGTATTCGTGTATTGAGTTCATACGCACCAATAAATATATATGACGAAAAATGGGCAATTATTGCAGAGATTGATGAGACTGAAGGTTTGGCTTATGCTTATTCGATTAGAAACTCGATTATTATTATTTCAGCTATTGTTATTTTGATATTTCTTATTATGTTTACTTTTATAATTAAAACATCTATTGTCAAACCATTAAATACTTTAATTAAAACGACAAAAGATTTATCATCCGGTGATGGAGACCTTACCAAAAGACTTCCTGATAACTCTAAAGATGAGATTGGCACTGTCAGTAGGTATATGAATACTTTTATAGAAAAGGTTCAGCATACTATAACAAATGTAATAAAATCTTCAGAAGACAACAGATTAGTGTCGGTTCAATTGTCTATAACTGCTGTAAATATTGGCAAGAGCATCGATAGCGGTAAGGTTCTAGTGGAAAAGACAACGGTGATGGGATATCAAATAAAAACTGAGTTAGCTAAGTCTATTTCCGAAGCTGAAGAGATAGAAGGTAAAATTAATGAAGTAAATGATAGTTTAAGCGATGCAACTAAAAATGTTATAAAACTCAGTCAGGTAGTGCAAAAAACGGCTGAAACAGAGGTTGAAATGGCCGAAAAACTCAATAATCTCAGTCATGATGCCGAACAAGTTAAAGATGTGTTGAGTGTTATTGCCGATATTGCCGAACAGACAAACTTATTGGCGCTGAATGCGGCAATAGAAGCAGCGCGTGCAGGAGAACATGGAAGGGGTTTTGCTGTGGTTGCAGACGAAGTTAGAAAACTCGCCGAAAGAACGCAAAAAAGTTTAGGCGAGATTAATGCAACTGTTAATGTTATTGTCCAAAATATCATGGATTCTTCTGGCAATATGAACGCTAATGCTCAATCGGTTCAGGAGCTTGTATCAATTTCAGAAGAAGTAAAAGAAAAAATCCAATTTTCTTTTAATCAACTATTAATTGTCAAAGAGGGTTCTGCTAGTTCAACCAAAACATCTATACTTATTGCAAAAAATGCAGATAAAATTATTTCAAATATTGATAAAATAAATGAAGTAACAATTGAAAACTCAAGAAGTGCAGAAGAGATTGAAAGTGCTTCATCAGAACTATCTAAACTTGCAAACTCACTTAATCAAAAATTAGAGAGTTTTAAAGTCTAACTTATTACTGATGTTACGCACTATAATAAGCTAAGCCCATTATAGTGGCAGGGACAGATTGTCCCTACAACCTCCTAAAGCTACATAAAACAAATTTTATGAGATTTGCAGAGATTCAAACGTACTTTTTCACTAAAATGTATAAGGTCAGTTATCATTACACTAAAATATATTTAATAGAGAAAAGCTAAGTCAACAAAGAATTTTAAAAAATAAAAAGTATTTACAAAATAACCTAAAAATCTTGGCATTAAAAAAATGCTACAAAAATGGTGGGGCTGATACTATACTTTCATTAATGATGGTTTTTTAAGTATAATTTATTTTTAATTTAAATCATAATTCCGAATAATTATAAAGAGGCAAAGATGGCTATATTTCATAGTGATGGTAAGCAACTGCTTGATGTTGAATATGATGCTGTAGTAGAGATAAATGACATAGTCGACGGCATGAGAGTAATATCAAAAGATGTACGAGAAGAGGAATATGCTGCTTTTTTGTTAGAGCTAAACGGCAATATTTGCTGTTATGTTTTTGATGAAACTTTTGTTGTTGGTAAAGTGAGTGGCTTTGAAACGCTTCTCGATGCAATCGGAGCTTGGAAAAATCATGAAATCTAGTTAATAAATTAAAATAGCTAGTATATTAGGTAATGAAATAACTTTATATATAAATTTTTTCACCCATTGAGAAATCTTATGGTGTAAAATTATCTTAACAGTTATTTAGCTACTCGATAGCTAAACTTATAATTCATTTATATAATTTATTCTACTATGTAAAATTCTGATAATTAAAAGAGCATTACCGGTAATTCTATAAAATATCAAACAATCTTCATAAATCAAGATTCTACAATTTTTATGTTTACATTCTAATCCAAATTCAGGATTATTTTCTATGTAACTCAAAAAACCCAAGCAAAAACGCAACAAAAACCATTATAACTTAATAAAATACACTATATAGCAATTAATTATTATCTTTTAGGATAAAATAAAATTGTGTTAAGTTACATTCTAATCTATGTAAAAAAATCACAAC